>ERZ1673736.4775-NODE-4775-length-10567-cov-5.038718_pt1 | contig 10567 bp, 8 predicted proteins | sample MGYA00580212_ERZ1673736 | MGnify/ENA primary metagenome ERZ1673736 (study PRJEB41218, sample SAMN15661752) | gut metagenome | host: Homo sapiens | place: Canada: London | collected 2015-08-20/2019-03-30 | study: EMG produced TPA metagenomics assembly of... | reverse complement strand
ATAAGAAAAGGTCTTATTGAACCAACAGTGTTCAATAAGACCTTTTCTTATGGATTTTCTATCTTGAATGACGTCTTTGAAGATAGTATAATGAAAACAATGTTAACAATGCCATAACTGAGCAAGAAGGAGGCAGAAAATATAGCTGTCTGTTACGACAAACTTTGGAAATTAATGATTGATAAAAGATTAACAAAACACAGCTTTGCGAAAAGACGAAGATTACAACTAACGCAATGGCGAAACTCGAGAGAAATGAAGATGTGCGAGTGGAGACACTTGTGAAGATTTGCAATGTGCTGAATTGCGATTTTATAATTTGGATATGATAATTTCTCTTGGATATAGAATTAAATCATCCGTAGCTACAAAATTTAGAAAAGAGGCTACATAGCGATTTAAAAAGTATAAGATTAAGGGCTTTACCAATGTAATAGCACATGGGTTGCTCTATTGCATACAAAGACAAAGGAAAAGAGGACGTGGAGTATGTCAAAACTCAATATAGACCAACAGACAATAAGACAGTTGTTTTCTGATAAGAAAGCCGATTTTTTGATTCCGGATTATCAAAGACCGTATGCATGGGGCGAGAATGAGTGTCAGACATTATGGGATGACATCTTTACATTTGCTTTTCCAGATAACGACTATTCAAAGTTTGACAGCGATAGTGACGAATATTTCTTGGGGCCTATCGTAACTTTCAAAAATGAGAATGCAAAGCTTGAAGTAATTGATGGACAGCAGAGGCTTACCACATTAATGTTGTTGATCCGTGCGTTTTACTCTAAGTTTGAGAATATGAAAGATGAAAATTCAAGAAGTACAAGAGAAATCATCGAGAAATGTATTTGGAAGACTGATGAATTTGGTAAGCCTAATATGAATCGTTTAAAAATTGATTCTGAGGTATCTACTGACGATGATAAAGATGAGTTTATAAATATTTTAAAAAGTGGAAGAGTTGATTCTTCAATGAAGAGTAGATATGCAGATACATATCGTTTCTTCGAGATAAAAATTCATGATTTCTTGAGTGATTATCCTTCCTATTTTGCCTATTTGCCAACGAGAATTTTGAACAACTGTATTTTGTTACCGATCGAAGCAGAATCACAGGATACTGCACTGCGTATCTTTTCAACATTGAATGATAGAGGAAAGCCGTTGGCTGATACTGACATTTTCAAAGCACAGTTATATAAGTATTACTCCACAAAGGGAGAAAAAGATAATTTCATTTCCAGATGGAAAGCATTGGAACTGATATGTGATTCTATTTTTAGTACGACTACTGGTTCTCCTATGGATGAATTATTTACAAGGTATATGTATTTCCTTCGTGCTAAGAACGGTATAAGATCGACGACTACTGAAGCCTTAAGAAAATTCTATGAGCGAAATAACTATTTGATTTTGAAGAGTGATGTCGCACTGTCGGATTTGGAGTCACTTGCAGCATTCTGGGATTCCATTGTAAAACAGTCTACTGCGTTCTCAGAAAGAAACTTAAAGTTATTATTTGTGCTGAATTATGCACCTAACGGTATGTGGACATATTTCTTGTCAGTATATTTTATGACAAATAGGGATGCTGATGGTAATCTGGAAGAAACAAAACTTTATGATTTCTTAAATAAAATGATTGCCTTTATATGGGCGTATGCAATTATCAGACCAGGCGTAAATGCTCTGAGAACACCAGTGTATCCGGAAATGATAAATATTGTAAATGGTAAAGATATTGCATTTACAGATTATCTGTTGGATGAGAAGGAAGTAACCGCAGCGATCGAAAACTACGTGTTTACGAATGGTCGACCTATCACTCGTTCGATGCTTGCGTGGTGGATGTACCAAGATGAAGACCAAGTATTGATAGACGGTGCGCAGAAACTTGAAATAGAGCATATATTTGCTCGCAAACGTCAAGAGAACGAGAAGACGCTTAAGGATAAAAATAACCTCGAAAAGCTTGGGAATAAAGTGCTTCTGGAAGAAGGAATTAACATTCGTGCTTCTGATTACCGTTTTTCGGACAAGATTAAATATTACAAAGGATTCACTACAGATAGCGGCAAAAAGAAGGTTGCCACAAAGGATAATGAGCTTCTTACTATGGCAAATACGATGACGGATTATACAGAGCAGGATATTGTGGATAGAACAGCAAATATCTATCAGAGTTTTATTATGTTTGTAAAAAAGAATAACCTGTTTAAGTGATGTAGCAGGGAAAGAAAATGTTTATATTTTGATTACTAATAGGAAGACTATTGAAAGGATTGTATTTGCCCACTGATTTAGGGGATTTCTAAGGATATCAGAAGTACTTATTTATTTTAATGCTGTTATAAGATATCAAGAATAGTAAAGAAGGTGTTTTATGGAAAATTTGCAAAGAATCGCGCTTTTAATTGATGCAGATAACACTCAGTTGGCAAAGTTGGAGGATGTTATACAGGAAATATCTACACATGGCCGTATCGTTGTAAAAAGAGCGTATGGTAATTGGAGAAAAGATACATTAAAAAACTGGGAAAATGAGCTGAAACGTTTAGCGATAAAAGCGGAGCAGCAGTTTGACTATGTTTCTGGTAAAAATACAACTGATATGGCGTTGGTAATCGATACAATGAATTTGCTGCATAAAGGTATTTATGATGCATTTGTTATCGTTGCCAGCGACAGTGATTATACCCCGTTGGCAATAAATTTGCATGAATCCGGAGTATATGTGATGGGTGTTGGTGAAAAGAAAACACCGGAAGCTTTTAGAAACAGTTGTGATGAATTTATTTTTCTGGAGAACCTTGGCGAAAATATAAAAGCAGCAAAGTCTAAAACTGAAAGCAGTGAAAAAGCAATAGAGATAGAAGAGGAATGCTTGGAAACTGCTACAGTCGATTCTACGAAAGAAGATATAAGTGTAATACATAATTTATTAAAAATAGCATCTGACAAGTACCAGGATGATGAAGGCTATGTAAATGTTAGTTCAGCCGGACAATTTATAAAAAGAGTAAAACCGGATTTTGATGTGCGAACTTTCGGGTTTATTAAATTGCCGAAGCTAATAGAAGCATTCCCCAGAAAATATGAAATAAAAAAGTATCCCGGAAAAGGTAAAGTTACCATTATTGCCTATAGATGCAAGTAATAAATACAGAGGTATTTGTGTTAGACCTTGTAATATACTGAAGTCACCATAAAGAGTGTGCGAGGGACAGCCCTGCTGACAACACAGCAACCTGCCGAAGGTAAGATGCTAAAGCCTGAATGATGGGCTTACAGGAAACTTTAAGACCCATCATATCATCGATGGGCCTTTTTTATGAGTAAAATTGAGGGGGACATAGTCATGAAAAAGAAAGGAAAAGTTGAACAGGAAGGATCTGACATATCTTTAAGACGCGAGAAAGTTTTTGGTGAAGATGTATCGCGGCTTTTTAATGGCTACGATCGAAGAAGTATTAACATTATTATTGTATAAAGTATTATCCAAACCACTATTTTGTGTTCTGTAATAACACAGGCAAATAATGTAATTATGAACGATCCTATGTTTGTATTTTGTTTTGTGATAGTAAAAATAATAATGCCAGAAATAAAAGAGATGTACAAAATTAATAAGCGATGTGAAAGCAATGAATTTATGGCGTTTTATAAAGAAAAATTTAATTGTAGTTTAGGTAATTATAAGTTGAATGGTATTTGAATATATTATATTCAAAATAATTGGCATATAAATCATTTATAGACTATAATGATTACAATACAGCTAAAAGAATATAAATAAAATATATTATAAAATATATTATAAAATAAGTTGCGCACTTGCTTACAATAAGAATTTAGGAGATGTTATTACTGTGTCAAACATTACGTTGGATTTGTCAAATGAAGAGAGATTTGAAACCAATACTTTCACAATAGATAAAAATATAACTTTTATATTTGGTAAAAATGGTACTGGCAAGACGACGCTTACTAATTTATTGAAGGATAATGCTACTGATTATGAAGTAAGTGTATTTCAAGGTTTTGAAACAGTTGTTAGTGAATCCAATATGTTAGATGCTGTGATTTTAGGAAAGGACAATGTTGAAATTGATAAAAAAATCGCTGAAAAAAATGCTGAGATAGAGAAAATAAAATCAGATGTTGAAAGAATAGAGAAAAATATCAGTGAGCAACCAGATGATCCAAATAATTTATGGGCAAGATATGAAGAAAAGAAAACCGAATATAACAACCAAAAAGACAAACTAGATAAATTTTTTAGAACAGCAGCATCTAAGATAAAGAAAGAAAATGATCCAACGATAGCAGACACAAATTATGATAAAAACTGTTTTGAGAAAGAAATATCAATAGCAACAGAACAGTCTGAAGATACTATAAATATTCTTAAAAAAACATTAAATGTTGAAGAGAAACATGCAAAAAAATTGCCGCTTTGGGATTTAAATTTAGCAATCTGCTTGAGCGAGTTAAATAAACTTTTATGCAGAAAAGTTATAGCAAAAGATGTTTTTGAAGAGTTTTCTGGCAATAAAAGAAAAGAAGAATTTGCTAAAATGGGCGTAGGTATTCATGAAGCAGGAGAATTGTGTGCGTTTTGTGGGAATGAATTATCGCGAGAAAGATTAGAGAAACTAAGGATATATTTTTCAGCTGATGAAGTGGAAGGATTTCGAAAAGATATTCAAGAATTTATTGATGGAATTGATGAAGTTCTGAAGAAATTGCGTATTTTTGATGTTGAAGTCACTTCTTTTTATCCAGATAAAATTGGTGAAGCTAAAGATATTAGTAGGTGTCTATCGGAACAAAGAAATGAAATAGAAATTTTTCTTAATGAATTAAGAACAAATGCAGATAATAAATTAAAATATTTATATGAAACCTTAGATTCATTAAAAGTACAGATTCCTCCTTCATTAGAGGCTATTATTAACAAACACAATGGATTAGTGGAAAAAAATAATAGTAGCGTTCTTTCTGAAAAAAAAGAAGAAGCGAGAAACAAACTCAGATTGCATAAAGTTAAATTATACCTTGAAGAATTTAACTTTGCTACCGAAAATACTAAATGTGAAGTATTTAAAAAAATTTTTTCTGAAATAGGCTGTGACTTACAACGAGAACGTGAAAGAATCAATGTGCGTCAAAGTGACATAAAAGTGTTAGAAGATGAGATAAAAGAGCTTGTAAGATCTACAAAAAATGAAAAAATATTAGCCGATGAAATCAATCGAAAACTAAAATTATATGTTAATTTTGAGTTAGTTCATATGCAAGATAAAGATGAGAAAGGATTTTATCAAATAAAGTGCAAAAGAACTGGTGATATTAGAAATGTGGACGAGCTTTCTACAGGTGAAAAAAATATCATTGCGTTTTTGTATTTTCTTGAGAAATTAAAAGAAGTAAAAGCAGGAAATAGTAAACCTAAGTTGATAATATTTGATGATCCGATGAATTCTAACGATGACACCATGCAGTATATAATTATTGAAGAATTGAAAAAATTAATGGCCAGTGTAAAAGAAGACAATAAGTTTGTCTTGTTGACACATAATATTCATTTTTATTTAAATGTAAAATATGGTGTAGGTTATAAAAAAAATAGTTTTGTACGATTGACTTTTAGTGGTAAAAATATAGTTTTGAAATTTATTGGGTGTGAGGAAGATGATTTTAAAACAAGTTATGAAGCACTTTGGAAAGATTTAGAAATTATGTATGGATGTCCAGTGCTATCAGATAGCATGCTCTTAAATCAAATTAGAAGAATAATTGATACATTTACTCAATTTAATTGTATAGACCCAAAGGATATGTTAGCTAATGTAAGTGGTGCAAAAAAAATGTTTGATGTAAATTCTCATTCTATAGATGACTTGGAAGCTGATTTGAGTGGTATGGAGAAGATAGATATTATAAAGATGTTACAAGAGTGTTTTAAAGGTGTAAATGCAGAAGAACATTTTGAAAATCATTGTAAAATAGAAATTGTTTAAATAAAAGCTGCTAGATATTTTTGTCTAGTAGCTTTTATTCGCCTTACAACGTTGTTTATATTTAGCATACACGATATAATATAGTAAATTAGCATAAGCAAGCATTAAAAAAATAAATGACATAGCTAAAAGGGTAACACAAAAAGAAACTATACAAAAACACTTAAGGGGTACACGCATGATTACTGGCGAATTAAAGAATAAAGTTGATAAAATTTGGGAAATATTCTGGACGGGCGGCTTGGCCAATCCATTAGATGTTATTGAACAACTCACCTATTTGATGTTTGTCCGTGATCTTGACCAAATAGACCAGACCCGGCAAAGAGAAAGTCTGATGCTGAGTATTCCTCATAAAAGTGTATTTCAGGGTAAAGAACAGCTTAAATGGTCAATATTTATTCATAAATCCGCTGAAGACATGTACAAAATCATGCAGGCAGAAGTGTTTCCTTTTATCAAGCAATTAAATGGCAACAGCGGTACTTATGCCAAGTATATGGCGGACGCTATTTTTAAAGTGCCAACACCGCAGCTATTAGAAAGACTAGTAACAGAACTGGACGAGCTCTATACTCAAATAGATAAAATGCCGGATAAGCAAGATGCCCGCGGCGACCTGTACGAGTATATGCTTTCTAAACTGGCACAGGCCGGTACTAATGGGCAGTTCCGCACGCCGAGGCATATTATCCGTATGATGGTAGAGCTAATGGATTTACAGCCAGGCGACACTATTTGCGACCCTGCCTGCGGTACAAGTGGCTTTTTGGTAGCGGCAGGTCAGTATTTAAAAGAGAAATATTTAGAAGATATTTTTTACAATAAAGAGCAAAAAACGCATTATGATAGCACCATGTTTACCGGTTATGATATGGATAGAACTATGCTGCGTATTGGTGCCATGAACATGATGACTCACGGTATCGCCAATCCTAATATTGCATATAAAGACAGTTTGTCCGAGCAAAATACTGACAGTGGTAAATATACTAAAATTTTAGCAAATCCACCATTTAAAGGCAGTTTGAACTATGAAGGTGTATCAACAGACTTACTAAAAGTTGCTAAAACCAAAAAAACAGAACTGCTCTTTTTAATTTTGTTTTTACGGATGTTAAAAACTGGCGGACGTTGCGCTTCTATTGTTCCTGACGGTGTTTTATTTGGTTCGTCCAATGCTCATAAAGCTATTCGCAAAGAGATTGTAGAAAACAATCGTCTGGAAGCAATTATATCCATGCCTTCCGGTGTGTTTAAACCTTATGCCGGAGTAAGTACGGCGGTAATCATTTTTACGAAAACAGGTGCCGGTGGCACGGATGATGTTTGGTTCTATGACATGCAAAATGACGGTTACAGCCTGGACGATAAACGTACTGCCATAGTAGGCAGTGATATACCTGACATTGTGGCTCGCTTTAAATCCCTGGGAGAGGAAGCAAAGCGTGAACGCACGGAACAGAGCTTTTTAGTACCCAAAGCAGAAATCGTAGCTAATGGTTATGACCTTTCGATAAATAAATACAAAAAAACAGTGTATGTTGAAGAAACATATCCGCATCCGCTCGAGATCATGACAGAAATCAGACAATTAGAAAGTGAGATCACCTCTGGCTTAGCAGAACTGGAGGCGATGTTGCGTGAGTAAGTGGGAAAGCTTACAATTAAATAAAATTGCAGGATTAGTGATGGGACAGTCTCCATCATCTGATTCATATAATACTGAGGGCGAGGGGATGCCTTTTTTTCAAGGAAAAAGTGATTTTGGAAAAGTGAATCCGAAAATAAGGATGTATTGCAAGAGTCCTAAAAAATTAGCACATAAGAATGATATTTTATTGTCTGTACGTGCACCAGTTGGTGACGTGAATATTGCGGAAGGAACATGTTGCATTGGACGTGGACTGGCGGCGATATCAGGTCAAAAAGAGAAAAGTTATTCGAAATATATATATTATTATTTACTTTGGAAAAAGAAAGAGTTAGAAAACATTGGTGTCGGTAGTACATTTAAGGCAATTGGGAAAAAAGATATTGAAAAAATTCTAATCCCGCTTCCACCTCTAGATATTCAAAAGAAAATAGCTACTGCTCTGGATACTGCCAATGCGCTCATCGAAAAACGCAAAGAGCAAATAGAAAAATTGGATTTGTTAATTAAATCACAGTTTATCGAAATGTTTGGTGATCCAGTGACTAATCCTAAAGGGTGGGAAAGCTTGTTGTGGAAGTGTGTTTTTAACACAACTACAGGAAAACTTGATTCAAATGCAATGGTAACATATGGACAATATCCTTTTTTTACATGCGCAAAGGAATCATTTTTAATTGATGTATATGCCTTTGATTGTGAAGCTTTAATTCTTGCGGGTAATAATGCTGCAGGTATATATGATGTAAAATATTATTCAGGTAAATTTAATGCCTATCAGAGAACCTATATTTTAACATTAAAAAACGCACATAATAAATATTGTATTTTTAAAATGCAATTAGAATTAAGGTTAAAACAGTTGCGATATAATTCAAAGGGAACAAATACAAAATATTTAACAATGGAAATATTAAATAAGTTAGATTTTATTATTCCACCTACCGATCTTCAAAATCAATTTGCTGAATTCGTACAAAAAGTTGAAGCGCAAAAAGCTTTACTGCAAAAGTCACTAGCCGATATGGAACAAAATTATCAATCTTTGTTGCAAAAATGTTTTAAGGGTGAGATATTTTAGTCGTAAAATGATGAGGTGTATTTGATGAAAACCAACTTTGATTTTTTATTAAAAGAACCACAGTTTGAACCATTTGCCGAGGCTGCCATCTCGGCTGAACGTGTTTTGCATATTTCGCCTGCGCTGTGCGCTACGGCGTGCCGCACAGCGTTAGAGTTTGCTGTAAAATGGTTGTATAGCATAGACAGTTCTTTAACAAAGCCCTATGCAGATAAGTTGGTTACACTCATCAGCACCGAAGATTTTCAGGATTTAATACCGTCGGGGATGGCGGCGAAGATAAATTACCTGCGTAAAATTGGTAACAATGCTACTCATAATCCTAAGAGCGTCAATAAAGACCAGGCTGTTTTGGCTTTGGAAAACTTACATAGCTTTTTGGACTTTTTAGCTTGCTGTTATGCGGACAGCTATGCAGAAACGTCCTTTGATAAGGGGATTATTAATAAAGTTGTTGAGCCGGCAGAGGTGCCTTTGGCTCAACCGGAAGTAGAAGAAGTGGACTTCCAAACTTTGCTTGATGAAAACTTCCCCAAACGCCCGGGCATGACGGCGAAGCGTTTAGAACGTCTCAAACGTGGCTATGAAGTTAAGCCGATGGATATGACGGAAGCCCAAACACGTAAGGCGTATATCGACGTAATGCTTCAGGATGCCGGTTGGGAGCGCGGCGTTAACTGGTACGATGAGTATCCTGTCGATAATATGCCCAATAAATCGGGCTATGGCGCGGCGGATTATGTGCTTTTTGCTGATGACGGTATGCCGCTGGCTGTTATTGAAGCTAAACGTACTAGTGTGAATGTTGAAAAAGGCCGTCAGCAGGCAGTTTTATATGCTAATTTTTTAGAACAAAAATTTGGTAAACGGCCAATTATTTTTTTAACCAATGGTTACGAAACAAGATTATGGGATGATCGGCACTACCCGGAGCGTTTAGTATCTGGTTTTTACTCCAAGCGTGATTTGGAGCAGTATTTTGGTATTTTAAAAGACCGCAAAGGTTTAAAAGGCGTACAGATAAACGATGCTATTTCAGGCCGTTATTATCAAAAAGAAGCGATTCAAGCGGTATGTGATGCAATAGGTGAGCGTAACCGCCGCAAAGCGCTGCTGGTTATGGCGACCGGTAGCGGTAAAACACGTACAGTTATTTCATTAGCCGATGTTTTGATTCGCCACGGCTGGGTCAAAAATTTGTTGTTTTTGGCAGATCGCAATGCTTTAGTTACTCAGGCTAAGCGTGCTTTTCATAACGAACTGCCTAACCTTTCGCTGTGCGATTTAACAAATAGTAAAGAAGATGCCAATGCCAGAGCGGTATTTTCGACATATCAAACTATGATGAATTGTATTGATGCCATGCGGAATGAGGAAGGCGGGCGCCTGTTTACTCCGGGGCATTTTGATTTAATTGTAGTGGATGAAGCGCATCGCAGTATTTATAATAAATATAAGGATATCTTTACTTATTTTGATGCCCTGTTAGTGGGTCTAACTGCTACGCCAAAAGATGAAATGGATAAAAACACCTACGAGATTTTTGAGCTGGAAGTAGGAGTGCCAACTTATGGCTATGAGCTTGACCAGGCAGTAAAAGACGGATTTTTGATTGATTTTAAATCGGTCGAAACATCATTAAAATTTTTGACTAAAGGGATTACTTATGACGAATTATCGCCAGAGGAAAAAGAAGAGTACGAAAAGATTATTGTGCGATAATAGGACTAAATCAGAAAGACCTTGAAAATCAAGGCATTCTGGCTTAGTCCCTTCTTTTTTTGACCGAAAACAAAGGACTTT
>ERZ1673736.4766-NODE-4766-length-10593-cov-3.722243_pt1 | contig 10593 bp, 8 predicted proteins | sample MGYA00580212_ERZ1673736 | MGnify/ENA primary metagenome ERZ1673736 (study PRJEB41218, sample SAMN15661752) | gut metagenome | host: Homo sapiens | place: Canada: London | collected 2015-08-20/2019-03-30 | study: EMG produced TPA metagenomics assembly of... | reverse complement strand
CCAGGCCCAGAGCGCGGATCAGCCCGGGCTCACTGGGGTTCAGCACCAGCTTCCGCACGTTGTCGCAGTTATGGAAACACTCCTTTGTCAGCCGCTGCAGTCCAGCCTTCCAGATCTGCTCCATCTGGGGAAGCCTTTTCCAGACTGCCAGGTATTTTTCGGGATCAGTGATCGGATGGCTTCGTATCCACTCGGCCAAGCCGGTTTGACGAAGTTCTTTTTTCTCCAGGCTGGGCAAAGTCTTTCCATATACCCGGCCGGATTGATCACCATAATAAGCATAATAGCAGGGGCTTCCCGCGATCCAGCGTGTTTCCCGCTGGCAGTACATCCCCCAGTAATAGGAACGGATTTCGCCGGTGCGGTCATAAATCGAACGCCGGAACTCATGCCAATAGGGCTCGCTGTGCGGCAGGGTATCCTTTCGGTAGGTCCTGTCCGCCCGGAATTCCCGAACGACAAATCCATCCCTGCACCGCTGGACCAGATAAGCATAATACTTATCTGTTTGAAAATAGCCTGCGCGCCCCAAAGCCTTGAACACCACAGGATGGCGGCAGCGGATACAGCGTCCCTCTTTGTTGTGGTAGGGATGCCCGGAAATGGGCACCTCCTTCCCGCAGAAAGTGCAGTAACCGGTTTTGGCTCCGCCGCGCTTGTAATGGTAAAATATAAAATTTTCCCGCACGGCCACCTTGTCGGCCCACCGCTTCCAATCTTTTGGCAATTTCGGCACCTGCGCCAGATCCTTGTCCCATGGGTCAGTGATCCGTTTGTGGCGCCGTTCCAGCTGTTCGTCCCTCACATTCCTCTGAAAGTCGAGAATGCCGAGATCGCCACCGCGCTCGCCGGAAAAATAGTCTTGAACCAAGGCCGCATCTTCCTCGCTGACCCAGCAGGTAGCGTAGTAGTTCCTGCCAGGCCATTCCAAACGGTCCAGTTTTGCATCCCGCCACTTTTTCTCCAAGTGATCGTAGGTCAAAAACTGGCGGTTTTCCTTGTCGATAAATACCTCATAAGCAGGATTATTACCATCCAGCCGCAGATGATCCGGCAGAAAAAAGGCGGCTTTCAGAACGCCATCCTGCACCAGACAGTTCATAAACGCGAAATAGGTGCGGGTAGTATAGGTGTGGCCATAATAAGTCGTCTCCTTTTTTGGCTCATCCGCTATCGCCACTTCTTTCATCTCCTGCGATGCCGTCAGCGCCGGCATCGCTTGAAGCATGGATTTCTTCAAATTAACTCACCATCCTTTTCTCAAGATCCACCCCATACCAGACATTGGGCAGAAGTGTCTTTCCATCAATGGTAGCCACCACGATCTGCTGGATGCAGCCGGTGGCCGGGTCTTCCTTGGCAAACGCCAACACATCGCCTTTCCGGCGGCCCTTGGCTATGGGATCAGCGCCGCGGACGGCCGCATAACCGTCACACGCCTCTGCCTGGTCTTTCCGCACATGGCTGTTCCATTCCCGCTTGGGATGGTCTGCCATAAAAGCGAGGCCATGGAGAAGCAGTTCCTCTTTCGTCAGCCGTTTGAGGACCGTCAGCTCAGTGCAGGAGATTTTGGAATCTACCTCGTCCTCGTCAATGTCCCCGCCGGCATTGACGATATAATATTCCGAATGGTCGATATCTCCGTAATAGTTCAGGCAATCCAGCGGGTTCTCCGCACAGTGGAAGCCATTTTGCCGGCAGTTGGCCTTATCAGTCACATTGAGGCCCATCTGAAACTGGTAATCAATGCAGATCATGCCGGGACGAAACCCTTTATATGCAATCATGCTCTGCCTCCTCAGCCTGCTTTTGCCATGCCAAAATCCATCAGAGACATCTGCCCGTCAGCAGAAGGCTTTTTCTCCGGCGCCGGCTTAGGCTCCGGCTTTTTCTTCTCAGCAGGTTTTTTCTCGGTTTTCTTTTTCTTGGAGGACTTCACGGAAGACTTGCCATAGTAGGGGCGGGGGACAAATTTTTCTTCCTGCTCCTGGTCCTCTTTGGCGTCCGGATCGCGGAAATAGTCCTCCGACCACTGATAGCACAGGTCATCCGGAATATCGCAGCCATACCCCTGGCTGCCCTGGCCCGGCTGGATGCCGTTTGCTTTCAATTCGTCCTGGATGTACTCCCATGCCTTGCGGCTGATGTATTGGAAACAATGGACCATCGTTTTCTTCGGGTGCATGGTGAGACGGGCAAATGCCGGGTCTTCCAGGCACTTGGTCTGGATATACTCCGACACGCACTCCTTCATATTGCGCCGGGTCAGCTTTTCCACATCGCCGCTGACCCGCTGCATGGAGGCAGCCACCACCTCATCGTCACTCATGGCGGCCAAGCGGTCCATCTGTTCCTGCAGGGCCTTCTTCTTTTCCGCCTGTTTCGCCTCCCACTCAGCCTTCCGTTTGGCTTCGGCGGCCTCATGCTCGGCACGTCGCTGTTCCTCGTCAGCGTCCGCATTGGAGGTATCGGCCTTGGCAGGCTCCGCCTGCCCCTCATCGGCATTGTCCCCGTCATCGGTTTCTTCAGCGGGGGGCCCTGCCTCGTCAGGCTGTCCCTGCTTTTCCGGGACCTCGCTCAAATCTTCATCGTCCTCAAAAGCAGGCTGCGGCGCCGGCTCTGCGGCAGGCGGTACGGGCTGACGGTCAGCCGGCGGCACCGGCAGCTCGTCAAAGTTCTCCCCGTCCTCAAAAGCGCACTCGCGGGTGAGCGAGGCGGCAGACGGTTTGCGGCCTTCCTGCATATCCAGCGACATTTCCGAAAAATATCCCATAATAAACTCCTTTCCGTTGACAAAAATGGCATGGATCAGGATAAAACCTGTTCCATGCCATCGTTTACCTGTGTCACAGCACATAGAGTAGTGTGCTGAAGCTGTCGAAACAGTAACATATCACATTGGGATACTGCTCCGACCACTTTTTGATCCTGTCCTGCACCTCCTGGGCTTTCCGCTGGGCCGGGCCATTCCACGGCGGCGGGACCGTCACCGTAAAATATCCCTTATCCGTGCGGGGCCGCACATCAGCGTTCAGATGGGCGCATTGCTCCAGAAGCGCCAGAAGTTGCCCTCTCTTCGTCTCATTCACAACAACCATTGAAGCCTCTTTATGTCCCTTCTTTGATGTCCTTTTTGGCAAGCATGGGGGAAAACTTGACCTGCGGAAATTCATGCTCCCCATTGACATAGTAGTAGATCCTTCGTGGAGAATGGTCCAGTTCTACCACATCAGAGAGCGCCATTGGCCGCCCGTGGCAGCCCTCCGGCAGTTCCTCCCGGCAGTCAGCAAACAGGCGCTTCAAAATCTCTGCGTCGCTCTGTTCCACCGGGCAGTAGACTTCGCCAGACCCGGCCATGCGGTACATGGCGGCGGGCGGCTGTTCATAGCCGGCCTTTTGCAGCGCCGCAAGTTCCTTGAAAGCAAATGGGATCGCTTTTTGCTCGTCCAGTTCCAACTGATAGAGCACAAATCTCTGTTTCCGCCGCTGGGGTTCCAGCAGGGTGCCGAGGGCATCCCTGCCTTGCCGCAGGAAGGTTTCATGTTCCTCTCTGGTCAAACCAAGATACTCCGTCAGGCAGGTTTTGTTTTCAGCCAAGTGCTGCCATAGTTCGATGCAGTCCTCAATATGCGCCAGTTCACACAAACCGCGGAGGTACTGCGCCTTAAAACTAAGTCTATCGATCTCCTTTCTCCGTTGATTTTCCCGGCGAAGTGCCAGCTGCCAATCGTCAAATCCCTTATAGTTGGGATTCCAGGTCAGCCTCCGGCAGTTCATGCCATACTTCCGGGCCGTCAGATAAATTTTCGACGCCCCGGCCATCGTCATTTGATTGTTGTACTTGTCCATATCGTGGGCTTCAATGATTTCCTCCGTGCCGTTCTGCGCCAAAAGGGCAAACAACGGGTCCAGCGGGCTGGTGTTGTTGGCCCCGGCAATCGCGGCAAAGGTGCGCCCGGTCAGACAATGGGAAATATCTGCTTTCAGCAGCCCCTCGATCACATAGACCACCCGGGCGGATGGGTCACCGATCAGGTGTACCGGACTGCCGGAGCCTGTCCCGTCTGTCTTTGAGGAAGAGGAAAACCAGATGTACTTGGCCCCCGGTTTCTCCGGCGGGTCATCCTTGTGTTTCAGCGGCACATCCAGCATGATCTGGAATCCCTGCAGCCGCCCGTCAAAGCCTACGGCGGGGATCAGAATGCCGGAGGTCTTCTTATAAAATGCCATTGTCCAATGGCCGCTGTCGTCCCGGTAAAATCCGGGTACGCCCTGCACCCTGCAGCCCTGCCTGATCAGCCGGTCCGTGATAGAGCGGCATAAGAAGGGCGGCGGGGTACTCTTAAAGCCCAGCGCCTCGATTTGTTCATCAGACAGCCCACGCTTTGGTGAGCGCAGATGTTCCCGATGTGCCGGCCGCAGCGTAAGCTGGGCCAGCAGTAGGGATAGCGTCTGGTGGATCTCGGCCGGGCTGGCTTTGTCCGACTGCGGCACAGTTTTTCGCTCGGAAGAAGAATGACCTGCAGCGGCCGCCCGGGCCCCCGAAGATGGGGACCCGGTGCTGACCGGCTGCTGTTGGGCTTCATTCCCGGAGCGTGCGTGTTCCTCGTGGGTATTGTCACACAGAGCTTCTGCAATTTCCCAATAAGCGTCAGAGGTCGTCGTGTGATTCAATTTTGCATATAGCGCCAGCATTCCGCCATGTTCGTCGCAGTGATTGCACCGCCAGACATTTTTGACGAAATTGACATTCATCCGCCCGCGGCGGTCGCCGCAGAACGGGCAGTCCACATAGACGCTGTTTGCCTGCTGGCGCCTGACCCGCAGGTGCAGCAGTTCCACAACTTCCATGATACCGAAGGGAAATTCATCCGGGTACGAGCCCATCTGTCATTCCTCCCTTCATGCCCTCGCCGGCGGCCATATCAGCCGGCCTTTTGAAGCGAATCCAAAACCAGCTGTGCGGCCGCGCGGACCATGTTGTTCTTGCTCTTGCCCGGGATCAGGTAGTACCGCAGATTGACAGGCCGCTTCTCAGCCACCTGGGCAATCGTCATGCCCTTGCAGATGCCATCGTCTACGATGACCTGCTGGGCCTGTTCCAGCGTCATGACCTGCAGAATATCCTCCATAGGCGTGTCCTTCGTGTAAGAGGGGGTATCCACCGCAGTATCCGCCGCCCCGGCAGCGTCATCTTCGGGCTGCATAGGCTCGGCGGCAGGTTCGGATTCCTCCGTGTGCTGGACCGGCAGCTCCGTTACATTGCCGCGGACAGGCAATTCATGCGACTGTTCGCTCTCAGCCACCGGCTGCTCTGTCTTTGGCGAAGGCCCAACCGGGAGCGTATCGAATGTCCTCTCAGGCTCTACCGGCAGGTGCTGCTCCACCGCTTCCGAAGCAGTGCTTTCCTTCGACGGGGCCGTTGTCACGGTTGCCGCCTTTTCGGCCTCAAACGCCCTCTGCGGCGTTTTGATGGGGCTGGCAGGGGATTTCACCTCAGCAGGCGTATCGCCCTTCTGCGGGGCGCTGTGGGGCTTCTGCGGCGGTGTCGTGCGTGCCGTCGGCCCGGCAGGCGGTTCTGCGGCCTTTTTGACAGCCGCTCCGGAGCTTTTCTCCATCAGTTCAGCCTGGGCGCCGGCGCTGATCAGCTGGATGCCAAAACCGGCGTCCGTAAGGGCCTGACTCAGCGCCTCATTCTGGGCGGCTTTTACGAAATCGCGGCTGTCCTGAGTAGTCTGCTGGGCCGTGCTCATACTGAACGGCTCCGCGTCACTGCGGTCCAGGAATACCTTGGCCTCAAAAATCGCCATCTGCTCCGTGATCCGCAGCGCCGTCAGACGCATACGGCCGTTGGGATGGGCCATGCGGAACCAGAGTTTCTGGTAAGGCAGGTCCAGCTTCAGGGTGTCCTTGGTGCGGCGGAGGAACTTGAGCGGGTCAAAGCCCGGCACCTTGTTCAGTTCAGAGGCCGCAGGCACAGCTTCGTACATCGTTTTCGCATTGTTTTCGTTCATGTTATATACTCCTTCCTGTGTAATAAATAGGAGACGCCGGGCAATTTTCTGCACCTTGCGCCTCTTTTTTAACCAGCGGATTTCAGTTCTTCTTCCAGAGCTGCCGGGACCGGGATTCCGGCCCGCTTGGCATAGGCCTTATAGTACATACCGATGCGCGTGCCCAGAAGCGTATTCCGCTTGACGATTTCATTCCGGTGGATCGCCATAAACAGCACCTGCTTTTGGCCGATCAGCACCACGCGCTTTTTGGCTCGGGTGATGCCGGTATAGAGCAGGTTGCGGTAGAGCATGACGGTGTGCGCTTTCAAAAGCGGCATGATGACCGTTTCATACTCAGAGCCCATTGCCTTGTGGATGGTGGTGGCGTAGGCAAGGTCCAGATTGACCATATCCTCTACGCTGTATTCCAGTTCTCGGCCCACACCGAAGTCCAGACCGATACGCTTGCCATCTTCATCGTCTTTGATATAGCGGATAAATCCCAGGTCGCCGTTGGACACCTTGGCGGTGTTTTTGGTCTGCATGATCCGGTCGTTTACCCGGAACACTTTGACGCCGATTTTGATTTCTTCCTCGGCAGAGCGGAACGGGTTGACCACCTCGCGGATGGCCTCGTTGAGTTGTTCCGCCGACGCGGCGCCTTCCGAACGGAAGGGGGACAAAATCTGCACCCGGTCAATGCCGCTTTCCGCGATTTCCCGGCAGTAACGGGCGATGATCCGCTCCGCGGCCTCTGCCTGGTTATCGCTTGCCATAAATACAAAGTCCGGCCCAAAGTACAGCTTGGTGTTGCCCTCGTTGATAAACTTGGCGTTATAAGCAATCAGGCTGTCCTTGGACTGGCGGAAGATCTGGTCCAGTACCGTGACGGGAATCAGGCCGCAGTCGATCAGTTCGCGGAACACATTCCCGGCGCCCACGCTGGGGAGCTGATCGGGGTCGCCCACAAGAACGACACGGGCCCCATCCTTGATGCGGGAAAAAAATTTGTCTGCCAGCCACATATCCACCATAGAAAACTCGTCCACGATGATCAGGTCCGCCGACAACGGCTCCTGCTGTCTGCTGCGGTTGGCGTCATCTTCTTCACTGCCAAGGCCCAGGCCGCTGTGGAGCGTCCGCGCCTTGTCAAAGCCAGTGCTTTCCGCCATGCGACGGCTGGCACGGCCGGTCGGTGCCATCAGAACGATTTCACCTTTCGGGTGCAGGCGGCGGTAGACTTCCAAAATGGTCTTGAGCACCGTTGTCTTGCCGGTGCCGGGAGAACCTGTGATAATGGACAGGCTGTGGCGGTAAGCCGCGTAGACCGCTGCCTCCTGTTTGGAAGACAGCACAAGCCCCATTTCACGCTTGACCTGCTCCAGCGCCTGCTCAATGCGCTCCGGCGCAGACGGCTCTATTAGCCGCATGGCAATACGCCGGGCCGTTTCATCTTCCTGTGCGAATGTGCGGGGCAGGTAGATGTTATCTTTGACGGATACCACCTCGCCATGAAGAATCATGTCCTGAAGCACATCCGCGACCTCCTGTTCATGAAGCCGGAGAGACGGGACGGGGATTTTTGCGTTGAGAAGCCGAAGAGCCTCCTTCCGCAAAGCTTCACCAGGCAGGAACAAATGTCCTTTGCCGCCCTTGCTGTCCTCCAGCGCCCAGAACAGTGCGCCTTTGACCCGCATGGGGTCATGCAGGTCGCCGCCGTTTTTCTGAACGATGGCATCTACCCGGAGAAATCCAAAACCGGACACCTGGCAAAGTTCAAAGGGACTCTTTTTCAAGATGTCCACGCTGGCGGGTCCAAAGTGCTGGTAGATCTTCAGAGCCGTTTTCGGCGTGATCTTGAATGGGGAGAGCAGCGTCATCAGGTCTTGGAGCATCCGGCTCTCCGCATACGAGGTTTTGATGTCCTCCAGCTTGCTTTCCGTAATGCCCTTGACCTCCAGCAGCCGCTCGGGATGGTTTTGCAGAATATCCAGCGTTTCCACGCCAAACCGGGAGACGATCTGCGCGGCAGTCGCCGGCCCGATGCCTTTGATGAGGCCGGAGGCCAGATAGCCTTCCACGCCGTCCTTGGTCTTGGGAACGATCTCACGCCACTGTTCCACCTGAAGCTGCACACCATATTTGCCCTTTGTCCATTCGCCGTCCAGTTCCAGCTCTACCGCGTCCGTGCGGGGCAGTTCATAGCCCGTCGCAACAAAGCGGATCAGATGATCTCTGTACCGGCGGGTGGAACGAGCCTCCTGGGGCACCTCCTTATCAGCGGTTTTTACGCTGATGATGCAGAACCTGTTTACGGGGTTGTGGTAGATCGTCCCGTCATAAGTTCCTCTATGGATCACTTCTTTTTCCCTCCTTTTATGCCGCCTCGCCGTCACACTTGACTACGAACCGGCGTGACACTGAGACAGTCACATATTGTTCGTAAATGTCCGGGTGGTCCAGCTTCAACCGTTTCAGATTATCCTTGTCGATACCAGGGGTTCGTATCGGATTGTAAGTGACGGTATAGTTCACCCCATCCTGCTGGCAAATGGCTTTGCAGCTTTTCCCCATTTTGGCAATGATGGCAGCCTTCAGCCGCTTCATATCTTCCTCAATCTTCTTGTTGCCGGCTTCTGCGCCTTTTTTCTGCTCCTGAAGCTGGAGAAAACGCATCAGCTTGGCCGTCAGAGACAAATCGAGTGTCACAGCGGGGGCCTCCTTGTCAGCGGGGCCGGTGTACCGGCGCACGCTCTCGATCACGAGGTCTCCATCCTCGGTGTAAGGCGGCGGTGTTCTGGTAAGCACATGGTTTTCCCAGAAATCCTGTTCCAGAAAAATCATCTCATCCTCATAGGCCAGATCCCTCTGCATATCACGGATAATACTTTCCTGCTCGTTGTTGCCATACAGGCAGCAGAAGAAACAGCGGTCCACATCCATGACAGCCATGTAATGCCGCCCCTGGGACTCATAGTAGGCCGGAATGGTTTCCTCACCATCCAGCCACCAGTTGTCTTTGGCGTTGTAGTTTGTGGTCTTGATCTCCAGAATAGCGGTGGTGCCGTCCGGCAGTTCTACAAAGTAGTCCACATCCGCCAGCATCCAGGGATACTTCGGGTGCTGGAACATCTTTTTGATCTGATAGACCTTGTAGCCGGTCCGGTGCTGGAAGATCTTCGCCACCAGCGGTTCCAACAGGTGTCCCATCTCCAGGGCCACCCAGTTGTCCTCATGGTCCTCGACCACGGCAATGTTCAGCTTGTCATAAAACAGATCCCGGGCCGTCCGCCACGGTGAAATGCCCAGCAGAGCTGCAACATCGCTGCCTCCAATACCTTTCCGGCGGTAGGCAAGCCATTCTTCTTCGGACAAGCCTGCCGTATCCACCAGCACCAGGGGCTGATGCCGCTCTTTGACAGCCACACTGCCTACCGGCATACTCAACACCCCCTCCGCGTTCTACGGGGAATGACGGGTGCCCGAATCACCGGGCAATGCTTCTGTGCGGTTTGGTTCAGCTTCTGGTACTGCCGCCAGCTCGCCACCGGTTTCCTCTTACTCGTCAGAGACTCCTGACTCCGCTTTTTTACATTCATGTTCATACCTGCCTTTCTGTAATTGTGGTATATCCTCAAAGCCGTTTCCGGCATTTGGGCAGAAAAAAAGCGAGGGTGACAAAGGGCGTAACGCCTGATGTCCATAGCTGCCTATGAACCAAAGTCATCCTCGCTGACGGGAGCAAAAGTCCCGGAAAAATAAAAAAGCCAGTAATATACCGGCCCAGAGGGGCGCAGTAATACTACTGGCACAAGTACAATCTTGACTGCGTGTGCAATGCAGATTTTTCAATCCGCGGTACAGAAACTAAGTCTGTATCCCACAAGGGGAAAACGCACAAAAATCAATTACAGAAACAGTGTAGCACAATATCTTGCGTTAGTCAAGAAATATCATCTATATATAGTATCTTTCTGCCACTGAAAATGGCTCGCTCAAAAAAACTCATCAAAAGGCACAGGATTTGCAGAAATTTGGCCGCCATCTCCTATATATAGGGCGTACAGACATGGCATGGGATTCCGTAGCCGGTCTGCACGCTCTTTTTGTACCTTGACAAGCCCCATAACCTTTTCCATTGGAGTTATACAGGGATCGCGGACAGTGTGCGATGACCACATGGAGCCCGCCCACGATTGAAATACCGCACAGCGGGCCCTGGCAATACGCGGCGGAACGCCCCGGCGCAGGAAATGGCCTTTGGAAGAGACACTACACTTCCCGATGAATTTGAATGACTTCATTGTTTTTGTTGAAAACCTTCTTCTACAAACAGTAAAGGATATATGTAATTGCAAATAAAGGAGGGCAATTATGGAAAAAAGAAAACCCAATGACCTTTCACCGGATCAGTGCTTGGCGGTCGATACGGAATCGCTTTGCAAACTGCTCGACTGCGGGCGGCACACGGCCGTCCAGATCGGCGACCTGGCCCACGCCCGCATTACCATGAATTCTCGTGTCCTTTGGAGCGTTCAGCGCGTGAAGGAATATTTGTACGAGATCTCATGCTAACAGAACCTTGCCCATTCCGGGC
>ERZ1673736.4750-NODE-4750-length-10623-cov-3.756718_pt1 | contig 10623 bp, 8 predicted proteins | sample MGYA00580212_ERZ1673736 | MGnify/ENA primary metagenome ERZ1673736 (study PRJEB41218, sample SAMN15661752) | gut metagenome | host: Homo sapiens | place: Canada: London | collected 2015-08-20/2019-03-30 | study: EMG produced TPA metagenomics assembly of... | reverse complement strand
GCAGGTCTGCAGAAGAGGAGGGGAGCCCGTGAGATTTCAGGAAAAACTTCGGAAGTATTCCAAAAAGGAACTTTGGGACGAGTATTGCGGTTTTCTGACACTCAAACCGGAAGAATTTATGCGCATTCAGCGCAGACTCCTGCAGGAGCAGATGGAGTTGTGGTCTTCCAGCGCGCTGGGGCAAAGCATCCTGAAGGGAAAGTATCCTCGTACCATTGAGGAGTTTCGTCAGATTGTGCCCTTGACGACCTATGATGATTATGCGCCGCTCCTGCTCTCCCGGCAATCCAAGTCCCTGCCGGCAGACCCCGTACTCTGGATCCAGACGACTTGGGAGGGCGGTGTGCATCCCCTGAAAGTGGCGCCTTATACCAAGGGAATGCTGGATACGTTCAAGCATAATGTGATTACCTGCTTGATGCTGGCGACCAGCCGGCAGAAAGAGGATTTTGACATCAATGTCACAGACCACATGCTCTATGCCCTGGCCCCGCTGCCCTATGCCACAGGCCTTTTGCCTCTGTTGTTTGCAGATGAGATCGATATTGAATTTTTGCCCCCGGTGAAAGAAGCCATGGACATGTCCTTTAAGGAGCGGAATATCCAGGGATTCAAGCTTGGAATGAAGAAGGGAATCGAGTACTTCTTTGGCTTGGGGAGTGTGCTCTACTATGTCAGTCAGGGGCTGACCTCCATGCAGGAGGGGGAGAGAAAGGGACTGCTGGGAAAGCTGCGCAGTGTTTCTCCCACTACCATGGGACGGTATCTGGTGGCCAAACGCAAATGCCGGGAAGAACACCGGCCGCTGCTGCCCAAGGATCTGTTCCAACTGAAGTGCTTTATGTGCGCGGGGACGGATAACCGCTGCTATAAGGATGATTTGGAAAAGCTTTGGGGCATCCGTCCCATGGAGATTTTTGCCGGTACGGAACCGACCTGCATCGGATGTGAGACCTGGAGCCGGGAGGGTGTGTACTTTTTCCCCGACGCCTGTTTCTATGAGTTCATCCCGGAACGGGAGATGGAGAAGAACATGGCGGATCCGACGTATCAACCTTCTACGGTACTTTGGGACGAAGTGGTGGCCGGCGGTGTATACGAGATTGTGCTGACCGTTTTCAAAGGCGGCGCTTTTGCCCGTTACCGGGTGGGGGATGTATTCCGCTGTATCGGGATTGGCAGCAAGACCGAGGGAAACGAGATTCCGCGCTTCCAGTACATCGATCGGGTGCCGCAGGTGATCGATATCGCCGGATTTACCCGCATTACAGAAAATTCCATCAATCAGGCCATCAAACTTTCCAGGCTGCCCATCGAGAACTGGACAGCCAAAAAGGAGTTTACGCCGCAGAACCGGCCGTACATGCATCTGTACGTGGAAATGGAGCGCACCATGCTGACCACCAGCGCGGTCAGTCTGCAGGTTTTGCAGGAGCAGCTGGGTGTGTATTTCAAGTACATGGATCAGGATTATCAGGATCTCAAAAAGATCCTGGGAATTGATCCGCTGAAAATTACACTGGTCAAATGTGGAACGTTTGCAGCTTACCGCAAAAAATTTGGCGCGGATATCCGAAAGATGAATCCGGAGAGCTGCGAGATCAACGATCTTCTGGAATGCCATAGCCACGAGGGCATAGGAAGGAGGGGACAGATTTATGAGTGGGTATAGCTGGATTTCTGTTATTTCGCTCTTTTGCTATCTGTTCCTGTTTATGACGTTCCTGGCGGTGAAAAAAGAACAAAAGGTCATCTATACCTTCATGGCACTGCTGGTGGTGCTGATCCTTTGGAGCGGCGGTTCTTTCGCCATGCGCACACAGCTCTGGCCATCGGTGAACTTTTGGCACTATGTTTCGGTGTGCGGCATCATGCTGCTGCCGGTGATGTTTTATCATTTTACACTGGATTTCCTGGAGGAGAAGCGAGGCCACGGCCGTGTAATCTGGCTGTTGGTGTTTGTGGGAATGCTGGTGTTCAACCAGTTTACCAATTTGCTGATCCCGACGCCCCAGGTCGTGGCACAAAATGGACATCTGGAGTTCATTTACGAATACGGGTGGCAGGTTTACATCGTCTTCGCCATGGCCATTTTGTGCATGGGGCAGATGATCTTCCTGATTTACCGGCACAGCAAGGGGGATCCGGTGGTATTTCATCAGCTCCTGCCGATTATCCTGGGCGTTGTGGCGCTGATTGCCGGTCACGCATTGGCCACGCTGCCGGTCTTTTTGGGATTCCCGTTGGATATCCTGTCCGGTGTGATCAATGCCTGCCTGCTGTTTTACGCGCTGTATCAAAAGCGGCTGTTCCAGATGACCATGCTGATCTCCCGGCCCAACTGCTTCATTATGGCGCTGATTGCCGGCGTGGTGATATCGTATCGCTTTGTGCTGCCGCTGCAGACCTTCCTGACGCAGAAGGTCGGCTTGCAGCATACGCACGCCATGATCCTCATGGCTATGGCGCTGATGATGGTGATTGGGCTGCTGTATCTGCTGATTGCGTCGTTTTTCAACACACTCTTTGTGCGCAGCGGACAGCAGCAAAGCGAACTGATGGCTGCATTCAGCCAGGAGATTACCCGCCTTCTGCTGGTGGGTGACATTTTGCAAAAGCTTTCCGATGTCATTCAGGAGGCGGTGGGCTCCCAGAGAATTTTTGTGCTGATCCGCAGCGGTGAAATGTATAAAATCGTCTATACTGCCAGCCCGCTGGAGGAGAAAAATTTTACGTTCTCTCAGGACCATCCGCTGGTTACTTATTTTAAGGAGCATACTGGCTGCATCTTATATCGGGAATTTGCCAGAACAACGGTCTACCGGGGAATGTGGGAGAGCGAAAAGCAGCTGTTCGCCGCATTGGAGCTGGAGTGCTTCTGTCCTCTGGTGTGTGAAAATGAACTGCTGGGCCTGATGCTGTTGTCAAAAAAGAAAAATCATGTGGCGTATCACGTTGGTGATTTGAATTTTTTGCAGTCCATTTCCACGATTTGTGCCATTGCCCTGAAAAATTCGTGCTTGTATGAAAAGGCATTGGATGAGGCCCGGCGGGATGAGTTGACGGGGCTGATCAGCCGAAAATACTTCTATGAGCTGCTGGATCAGGAGTTTGACAAAGCGGGGAACTCCGCCCTATCCTTGTGTGTGCTTAATATTGATGACTTTAAGCTTTATAACCAGTTGTATGGAACGAACGAGGGAGATCTGGCTCTCAAGCGGGTGGGCGAAATCCTGGCTGCTAGTGTTGGGGAAAATGGGTATGCTTCCCGGATTAACGGCAAGGAGTTTGCACTGATTTTGCCGGGATATGACACCTATTCCGCCAAAATGCTCTCGGAGAATATTGCCCGGCAGATCGGGGACATCAACAGCCGGGAAAATCGGATCGGCAGCCGGCTGACCGTGAGCATCGGCATTTGTGCTGCACCATATATGGCATCCAATGCCCGGGAATTGCTCAAAAATGCAGATGCAGCCGTATATAGTGTGAAACGCTCGGGGAAAAACGGCATTCTGATGTACTCGGAAGAAAGTTATGGACAGGCCATGGAGCGGACACGGCACCAGAGCGGGTACAATGAGCATGCCAGCACGATTTATGCCCTGACGGCCGCCATTGATACCAAAGATCATTATACCTTCCAGCACTCACAGAATGTGGCGTACTACGCCGTTGAACTGGCCAAGGCAGCCGGATTGGATGCGTCTCTGGTGGAGATTGCCAAAGAGGCGGCTTTGCTCCACGATATTGGCAAGATTGGCGTTCGGGAGGATATCCTCAACAAAACCGGCAGCCTGACGCCGGAGGAGTATGAAATCATGAAATCCCATGTGGATAACGCAGCCAATATCATCCGCTATCTGCCGTCACTGGATTATGTGATTCCAGGGGTCCTTTCTCATCATGAGCGGTATGACGGACGGGGCTACCCCAGAAAGTTGGCTGGGGAGGAGATCCCGGTAATCGGCCGGATTTTGTGCGTGGCGGATGCGTTTGATGCGATGACGTCTTTCCGCGCCTATAAAAAGCCGGTTCCCGTGGAACGAGCGGTAGAGATCTTAAAAGAGGAGTCTGGGCAACAATTTGATCCCAATTTGGCGGGGATTTTCATTCAGCTGGTAGAAGACGGAAAAATCGAACTGCAGGCTAAGACAGCCGCCGAAATTTTTTCCAATAACCAGACAAATTCTGAGGGAGTTTATACTGCTTGAGTTCCATATCATGTGGACGAAAATCCGCCGGCAGCTGCCGGCGGATTTTTCTGTAATGAGCAAAAAAAGGTAGCATTCGCCGGAAAATGAGGGTATCATAGTTTCATTGTGGTGAGTCTGTGGAAAGTGAGGACAACGATGGATGGAGAATTTTTGACCAAAACGGTCCTTTTCCAGGGAACGACTCCGCAGGAGGCTGAGCAGATGCTCTCATGCCTGGGAGCCCAGCGGCGTGTGTTTCCAAAAGGTGCATATGTCTACCACGCCGGGGAGCCTGTCCGGGCGCTGGGGGTGGTGCTTTCAGGCAGCGTTTCCATAGAAAGTGATGACTTCTGGGGAAATAAGAGCATCCTGGATCGGGTGGAAGCCGGCGAAGTGTTTGCCGAGACTTATGCCTGTATTCCGGAAGAGCCGCTGATGGTCAGCGTAGTGGCCGCCGAGCCGGCACAGATTCTGTTTTTGGAAGTTGAGCGGGTACTGCATACCTGTCCGGATGCCTGCCGGTATCATACGCGTCTGATCGAAAACCTGCTGCGGATTTCCGCCCGGAAGAACCTGAACCTGTCCCGGCGGATCTTTCATACGTCTGCCAAGACGATCCGGGGACGATTGCTGTCCTTTTTGTCCTATCGGGCAGCCCAGAGCCAGGAGGCATGGTTCACGATTCCGTTTAACCGCCAGCAGTTGGCGGATTATCTGGGAGTAGACCGCAGTGCCCTGTCCAATGAGCTCAGCAAAATGCAGCGGGAGGGGCTTTTGCAAGTAGAGAAGAACCGGTTTCGCCTGTTGGCTGGGCCCCTGTAGCCAGGGCGGCTGGGAAGGAGCAGGATCCTGCATGGTACAGGATGGAACGTGAAATCAATACGGAACCACGCCGGGCACTCCGGCCAAACAAATAGGAGGAACGCATGAACGAAAAGGAAATCTCGGAACTGCGGCGGCGCTTTCGGGCAGATAAAAGCAACATTGCCCGGGTGTGCGGATGCTGTGTGAATGAAAAACGGGAGATCATCTCCCGCTTCGACCAGTCTCTGGCTCTCATGGGGCAGGAGGATGCCGGGCGGGTGCTGGGACTTTTGCGCAAGTCCCTCAGCGGTACCCTGGACCGGAATTTGGTGGATATCCCGTTTGAGACGTCACAAGTGGCTGGCGGAGAGGAGCACGGGCTGCTCATGACACTGCGCAGTTCCCAGCTGCGGGACGAGCAGGCGCTGGATACTTTTTTTCAGAGAGCAGCCCAGAGTTTGGAACTGGAGGGAAACTATCTGATCCTCCTGGCCTTTGATGCATATGATGTGCCGTATCGCTCCCGGGATGGGCTGAAACAGGAGGATGCCTCCGAGGAGGTGTTTTCCTACATCGTATGCAGTGTCTGTCCGGTGAAGCTGACCCGGGAAACCCTGGGATTTTCCGCAGATGAAAACCGCCTGTGTACGTTGGCGGCCGATTGGGCGGTTGCAGCACCGGAAACGGGGTTCCTGTTTCCGGCTTTTGACGGACGGAGCACCAATTTGTACAATGCCTTGCTTTACACCAAGGATACTGCCCGCAGCCAGGAGGGATTTGTCAAAGCGGTATTTGGGACACCGGCACCGATGCCTGCCCAGGAGCAGATGGAGACCTTCCACACCATTTTGGCAGATACGCTTTCCGATGCATGCAGTTATGAGGTGGTCCATGCCGTCCACGACCAGCTCCGGGGATTGATGGAGGAACACAAGGCGGCCCATGTGGAGGAGCCGCTGACCGTAACGGGACAGTCGGTGGGCCAGGTGCTCTCGGCCTGCGGCGTGGAGCCCCAGCAAGTGGAGGCCTTTGAGCGCCAGTGTGATGCGGCTTACGGCACCGGTGCGGATCTGAGTCCCCGGAATCTGGTGGACCCCAAGCAGCTGGAGCTGCGGACGCCGGATGTGACCATCCGGGTCAGTCCGGACCGGGGAGATCTGGTGGAGACCCGGATCATCAATGGCGCGCGGTACATCCTGATCCGGGCGGAAGAAGGCGTGGAAGTCAACGGCGTCCAGGTCCGCATCCGGGACGAGCAGTGATCAAAGGAGGACGGATATGAGCGGTCCGATCGTCAGTATCATTGTTCCTGTTTACAATGCAGAAAAAACCATTCAGAGATGTGTGGAGAGTATCCTGGGGCAGGATTTTCAAGATTTTGAGCTGCTGCTCATTGACGACGGCAGTCAGGATACCTCCGGCGAGTTGTGCGACGCCTTTGCCCGGCAGGATGCACGGGTGCGGGTATTTCATAAGGAAAACGGCGGTGTTTCTGCTGCCCGGAATCTGGGATTATCTCAGGCGCAGGGTGTCTATCTGCAGTTTCTGGACAGTGATGACTGGATTACTGCGGATGCCACCACCATGCTGGTGCGCACGGCCCGGGAATATCGCTGTGATCTGGTGATTTCTGATTTTTACCGGGTGGTGGGAGACCGGGTGTCCCACAAAGGGGATATTCAGGAGGATGCCGTCCTCAGCCGGGAGGAATATGCGGCCCACATGATGGAACGGCCCGCGGATTTTTACTACGGTGTGCTCTGGAACAAGCTCTATCGCCGTGAGATTGTAGAGCGGCATCACCTGCGGATGAACCCGGAGATCAGCTGGTGCGAGGACTTCATGTTCAACCTGGAATATATTCGGTATGCCGAGCGGTTCTATGCCCTGCAGGTACCCATTTACTACTATGTCAAGACCAAGGGGTCCCTGGCCAGCCAATACCTGAGCATTCCCAAGACGATCCGCATGAAGCTGATGGTGTTTGAATATTACAACCGCTTTTTCAAAACTGTGCTGGATGAGGAGGAGTATGAGCGCAGCCGCCTGAAGGTATACAAATTCCTGGTGGATGCCGCCGGAGACGGCGCTGTGCCGCCTGCCATTCTGCCCGGCTCCCAGAAGCTGGGAGATGAGCGGGTCAGCGTTCCGGCTCAGGCCATGGAAGGGGAAGGACTGCTGCTGGATCTGTTCCGGGAACGCAAGCTGCTGGAGGCCTACGTGGAGACGGTGGCCTTGAAATATGACCTGTCCATGCAGGAAATCCGGCTGCTGCTGTATCTCAGCCAGTCTCCTTGGGAGGGGACACGCAAGGATCTGGCGGAGATTCTGGACATCTCCCGGGCAGCTTTGACCATGGCTGTGCAGAAACTCAGTTCCCGGTCCCTGGTATGGGCGGACGGCGGACAGACCGATGAAAAGAAGGGCGGCCGGTCCTGGAGATTGACCTGCATGGATGAGGCGCGGCCGGTCCTGGCGGATCTGGCCATTGCCCGGGGAGACTTTGAGCAGGCCTGTACCGCCGGAATTGACCCGGAAGAATTGGCGCGGTATTATGCCACGGAGGAGAAGATCCGGAATAATATCCGGCGCGCACTGCAGTGAGAGGAGGGAGCTTTCTGGAAAATCCGAACATTCAGCCGGGACGGTACCGGCATTTCAAAGGCCGGGAATATGAGGTGCTGTATGTGGCCACCCATTCGGAAACCATGGAGCCCATGGTAGTCTACCGGGCCCTTTACGGAGAGCGGGGGATCTGGGTGCGGCCAGCCTCCATGTGGAATGAGATGGTGACCCGGGACGGTGTCAGTGCGCCGCGGTTTGCCTATGTGGGGCCAATGCCTTGACTTTCCACGGCTGGTGTGTTAAAATCTTCCCGATAATCGAGGCGTTGTCTGCCTTGTCCGGCAATCTGCCGGAGGTGAATGAAATTCTTTGAGAATGGAGATATGCGTTATGGAAAGAATCAAGACCCTTGAGACCCGCAACCTGTGCGAGAGCGCCAAGAACGGCGGCTGCGGCGAGTGCCAGACCTCTTGCCAGTCCGCTTGCAAGACCAGCTGCGGCGTGGCCAACCAGAAGTGCGAGAGCGCCGAGAAGTAAGAAACTGGAATCACAAAGGTGCCGCCGGAACCGGCGGCACCTTTTGTATGTAAGGAGAGAATACCATCTATGGTACATCAGTATCAGCTCAATGGCTACAACATCGTGCTGGACACCTGCTCGGGTGCCATCCATGTGGTGGATGAGGTAGCCTATGACATCATTGCCCGCTATCCGGACAAGACGGCTGATCAGATCGTGGAGGAGTTGTTGGCCAAGTACGCCGACCGTCCCGATGTGACGGAGGAGGAGCTGCGGACATGCATTGAGGACGTGGAGAGCCTGGTGAAGGCCGGGAAGCTCTACACCCCCGATACCTTTGCCGATATGGCCGGTACCTTCAAGGAGCGTTCCGGCAATGTGGTCAAGGCTCTGTGCCTCCACGTGGCCCACACCTGCAACCTCAACTGTGCCTACTGCTTTGCCAGCCAGGGCAAGTACCACGGTGAGCGGGCCCTCATGAGTTTTGAAGTGGGCAAGCAGGCACTGGATTTCCTGATTCAAAATTCCGGCACCCGGACCAATCTGGAGGTGGACTTCTTCGGCGGCGAGCCGCTGATGAACTGGGATGTGGTCAAGGAGCTGGTGGCCTATGCCCGCACCCAGGAGGAACCCCACCACAAGAAGTTCCGGTTTACCCTGACCACCAACGGCATGCTCATTGACGATGATGTGATCGACTTTGCCAACCGGGAGATGAGCAACGTGGTGCTCTCTCTGGACGGCCGCAAGGAGATTCACGACCGTCTGCGGGTGGATTACGCCGGAAACGGCAGCTATGACCGCATCGTGCCCAAGTTCCAGAAGCTGGTAGCGGCCCGGGGCGGTAAGAACTATTACATGCGGGGCACCTTCACCCACGCCAATCCGGATTTCCTCAAGGACATCCAGTGTATGCTGGATCTGGGCTTTACGGAACTGAGCATGGAGCCGGTGGTCTGCGCCCCCGGTGATCCGGCGGAGCTGACCGCGGAGGATCGCAAGATCGTTATGGAGCAGTATGAAGAGCTGGCCAAACTCATGCTGGAGCGGGAGAAGGAGGGACGGCCCTTTACCTTCTACCACTACATGCTGGACCTGACGGGCGGCCCGTGCATCTACAAGCGCATCTCCGGATGCGGTTCCGGCACGGAGTACATGGCTGTGACCCCCTGGGGTGATTTGTATCCGTGCCACCAGTTTGTGGGCGAGGAACGCTGCAAGCTGGGCGATGTGTGGCACGGCGTCACCAACGATGCCCTGCGGGAAGAGTTCCGTTCCTGCAATGCGTATGCCCGGCCGGAGTGTGCCGACTGCTGGGCACGGCTGTATTGCTCCGGCGGCTGTGCCGCCAACGCCTATCACGCCACCGGTTCCATCCGGGGCGTGTATGAGCCCGGATGCGAGCTCTTCCGCAAGCGGATGGAGTGCGCCATTATGATCCAGGCCGCCCGGGCCCAGGAAGGGCAGGCATAATGGATACGCCCATCGCGGAGTTCGTGGAGCGCTACGCCGCCCAGGGCACCGCCCGGTTCCATATGCCCGGTCATAAGGGAATGCCGGTGCTGGGCTGTGAGCGTCTGGACATTACGGAGATTGCCGGTGCCGATGCGCTCTATGAGGCCGATGGTATCATCGCCCAAAGCGAGGCCAACGCCGCGTCTCTTTTTGGCTCCCAACGGACCTTTTATTCTACAGAGGGATCCAGCCAGTGCCTTAAGGCCATGCTGTATCTGGCCCTGACCGGCCGCCCGGCGGGCACGCCGCCTGTGATTGTGGCAGCCCGGAATGTGCACCGGGCCTTTGTCCATGCCGCGGCATTGCTGGATTTTGAGACGGTATGGCTCTGGCCCGAGGAGCGCAATTCCCTGTGTGCCTGCCCGGTATCACCCCGGCAGCTGGAGGAGACTCTGGTTGCGCTTCCGACGCCTCCGGCGGCGGTGTATATCACCAGTCCGGATTATCTGGGCGGTATGGCGGACATTGCGGCCCTGGCTCAGGTGTGCCACCGCCGGGGAACGGTTTTGCTGGTGGATAACGCCCATGGGGCATACCTGCACTTTCTCAAGCCCGCGATGCACCCCCTGGATCTGGGGGCGGATCTGTGCTGTGACTCCGCGCACAAAACGCTGCCGGTTCTCACCGGCGGCGCGTATCTCCATGTAGGAAAGCGTGCACCCCAGGCCTTTGCGGAAAACGGGAAGGCGGCCCTGGCGCTTTTCGGCTCCACCAGTCCATCCTATCTCACGCTGACCTCGCTGGATCTGTGCAACCGCTACCTGGCCGGTGGCTATGGCGGCCGTCTGGCCGATACGGCTGCCCGGATGGAGGCGCTGCGAGGGACTCTGCGGGCGGCTGGGTGGCAGACGGAGCGTTCAGACCCCCTGCGGCTGACTCTGCGGGCTCCTGCGGGGATTACCGGCATGGAACTGGCTCAGCGGCTGCGTCAGGGCGGCGTGGAGTGTGAATTTGCCGATCCGGAGTTTCTGGTACTGATGGCAACACCAGAAAACAGCCTCAAGGAGTTCAGTCGGGTGGCTGC
>ERZ1673736.4746-NODE-4746-length-10638-cov-5.167816_pt1 | contig 10638 bp, 13 predicted proteins | sample MGYA00580212_ERZ1673736 | MGnify/ENA primary metagenome ERZ1673736 (study PRJEB41218, sample SAMN15661752) | gut metagenome | host: Homo sapiens | place: Canada: London | collected 2015-08-20/2019-03-30 | study: EMG produced TPA metagenomics assembly of... | reverse complement strand
AAAACTCAATTACAAACCGAACGTTTTCTCGAACATCTAGCTAAATGGCATTGCCGGATGAACCTTAAAATTTTGAACTGTTCCCTCCAAAACAAAATCGGCTTCTGGATCAGCTTTCTGGCTTTTCTTTAAATTTTCCAGGCATCTGCAAAACGTATTATAACGATTAATAAATTTGTTTTCCATATCGTTCAATGTCCTCCTTTAAATATTGATTACGCACATTATCATAATCAACAACATCAATCTTACGCAACGTTTCTATTTTTTCCACTGCATCTTCCAGTTTTAATATATCTTTGCATCCCTTAACAGCAAAATCAATATCACTTCTTTCTAATGCTGTATTTGTTGCAAATGATCCAAAAAGTATTAAATGCTCTACTCCCTGTTTTTGGCAGATATCTATCATTTCTTGTATGATTGTTTCGATACTCATCATTGACATAAAGTATCTCCCTTCTACTGAAAAATTTTTCAAGCCCGAAAAAATTCCTTATTAACTGCTTTACTCGTGCAATTCAAGCGGTAAACCGTCCGGGTCATGGAAGAAAGTCATCTTCTTGCCGGTATAATCGTCAACACGAATTGGCTCACATTCAATTCCTGCTGCTGTCAGCTCTTTCACCGTCTGCTCAACGCTATCAACGCAAAACGCAAGGTGACGCAAACCACATGCCTCCGGGCGATTCACTCGCTTCGGAGGATTTTCCTCTGCAAAAATCTCCAACTCCGTAAGCTCATTGACACGCAGATCTAGCTTCCAGTCTTTACGCTCCGGGCGGTAGTTTTCCCTGATGACAGAGAAGCCCAACCTGTTTACATAGAAATCCTTAGCTGCTTCGTAATCAGATACGATGACTGCAATATGATGTATTTTAGATAAGTTCATTTTTTCTCCACTCCATTTCTTTTAATTTTTGTTCTTCTTTTATTTACATCACAAGCTATATACCACCCCTCAAAATATACCGTGTGAACTCCTGGAGTTCAGTTTGTCCACACGGCAAATATTATTTCAGTTTTTCAAGGATCTCGTCCGCGCTCATACCGCTGGCTAATAATCTCTTAACCACACTCTCGGCTTCAGTCTTCTTCTCTTTCAGATCGACCTTCAAAGAGTCAATGTTGGCGGCGCTGGATGCGATCTCAATATTCAGAGATGCAACAGTCTCCTGCTTCTGCCAATATATGTCAACTGCTGTTTTTAACTTTCTAAAAATAGCATTAATCCGTATATACAACACCCTTCTTCAAGATAATATTAGCATACTGAGCTGTTTCACCTGTTGCAACAACACAGTATGCATTTTTCGCTCTCTCGTAGTACGAAAAGCGTTCCATAAATTCAACTGGCGTGCCTGGTTCCTGCTCATTTAAAATTTCTTTATATTCATCCCAAATCACCGGCACTACTGGATCTCCTGGAACCACCTCCATCAAAATAAAACGATCTTTTTCATACGTATCAAGTGGGAAAAGCGGCAAAATTGCTTTCAGTAAATCTGCTGCTCCTATTCCGTCTGCACGAATAACACGTTTTCCTGTTGTCTCAGACGGAAAATTTGCATCTGCAAGAACAATCTCATCTCCATGTCCCATCTCACATAAAACCTTTAACAGCTCCGGACTAATTAACGGTGAAATTCCTTTTAACATATTTTTCTCCTCCTGCAAAACAGTCTGCATGCATAATGCATGCAGACCTTTCATTTACTTATTTTATACAAACTGACACTGCCATACAGATACACCACTGTCCTGAAACACATCATGTAAACGCTCCTGCAGCTGTTTGGCCGTAATACCCTTTTTCAATACAACCTGAAGGAAACCACCGCCTCCTGCGCCACAGATCATCTTTGCATCAATAAGATCTTCTACTGCCTTAAAAATCATATCAATACAAACATTTGTACATCCGCTGTCAAGGCGCTTGCTTAATTCCCAATGTTCATTTAAAAGTCTTGCAAACGCATCCACATCGCCCTTTTCAAGTTCAAAGCGCATTAAAACCGCACTTCGCTGGATTTCATACAGAACTTCTACTGCATCTGGATTGCCTCCCACATATCGTCCTACTACATCGCGCAGCAAATTTCTTGCCAGACGACGTTGTCCAGAATAAATCAGACAGAAACGCTCATCAAGTTCTTTCATTGTCTGTTTACTCACAACACATGGCATACAGCTGATCTGCTGTCTAACTTCTGCATGAGATGTCACCATCTTAATTCCAGGTGCAAGACCGCCTACCTGATCCTGCCAGCCTCCTCCTGTCGACATAATTTGTTCCATACAAAGCACACGGTTATATAGTTCATCATCCTCTAACTTACGTCCTGTAATTTCATATAATGCTTTCACACATGCACCGGCAAGGATAGAAGATGTTCCAAGACCAGAGCCACGAGGAATATTGATTACACGTGTAGATAAATATAATCCACTGCCCAACTGATTTGTAATCTCCTCAATTGAACGATTCTCACTATACGGAATCAGACCACATGCAATTAATGCTGCCTTATGAAGTGCAAATGGATCATATGGATTACTTGAATCCTGCAGCTGCTTAATATCAGTAAATTCCTGCTCTGCTCCACTGTCTGCACTAGCCAAAACTATCTTGTTTCCTTCAATGCGACGTGCAATTGCCTCAATTGGATAATTTCCATCTAATAATACTGCTGCATTCAGAACAGTTCCGCCATGCTCCATGCAGTATGGCGGAGTATCACTCCAACCACCTCCCCAGTTTACACGAACTGGCAGACGAACAATTGACTCTTCCTTAGAAAGCTTCGTTTCCCTGCTGCACTCAAGTCCTGCGACAGCTGTATCCAAAACTGCTTTTCCAATCGTATCAAAACAATTGTCCATATATGTTTCTTTTACAAGTGACAGCATGTAATAAATACGAATCTTACGGCTAAACTGTTCAAGATTACGACTATCCAAACGTTCTGCTTCTCTCAAAAGCAAACGTTCAACGCGTGGTGAAACATTTCCTCCGCAAGATATAAATGCCTGTTTTAAATCAACTTTATTGTCAATAGCTTCTAAAAGTGATTCCACACGGACCTTATCATCTAATTTATCCTGCCATGGAAGAATTGCTGTCACATCAGCCATATTAAAACTATCCTTTAATGAAACAAAAGAGTCTTTAACAGGAAAACCCTGCTCATATGCCTGCAGCGCAGCATCTACTGCTTCACGCATGGTACGGCAAATAGGATAAATTTTTGCTGTCCAAAGCGGCTCTGAAAGCTTCCTTCCAAACAGGCTACATTCCTTTGGATTATCATTTACCCCATACATACGAGCAACAAACTGCTCCTCACCAAGCTTTAAACCATGAATCACGGCACCGTCTGGAATATTCTGTCCATCAAGCGTAACACCTGATACCACACAATTCGTTCCAATCACTGTTCCATGGTGAACATAGCTGTCCTCTACATAAGTGCCCTTTCCAATCTTTGCACGCTTGCTGATATAGCTGTTTCCAGATGCATAGCCACCGCGGATGCTTGTACTATTAGTATTTACAAAACTGTTCCATCCAAGATATACAAACTGCTCCATTCCCTCTGTCATCAAATGGCGCAGCTCTTTTGTCGTTCCGAAATGGATAAATGCAGCCGGTGACATGCGAATCAGCTTCATATGAAATGTATGAAGCACCTCCCAAAGTTTCGTGCGGCACTCATGGAGTTCTGGCGTAAAATCACCTTCCGGTGTTTCCTTATAATACTGCTCCAGTGAGGACTGGGATGCCAGCGGATATAAAAAGTCTGCATAAAAAGACAGTCTTGTATTTTCATTTACATAAGCATCAAACTGCTCTGGCGTATCTACCAATTTATATAATGCCTTTAACAGATCTGTATCCATGATAACAGCACCTGTATCAATATCAACATTTCCGTTTTCATCTGCAGCCTGCAGCTCATGAAGCTGATCTACTGTTTTCTTATGTAAAAATCCACCTACATTTCCCTGCTCATCAACACGGTATACACCATGATTTTTTCCAATTTCAGCAGGTTCCTTAATTGACAATGCCGCTGCTCCGCTTCCGTAAAAATCAATCTGAAGTGGATTAAACAACAAAAGAACATCACCTGAACATACAAGCATACCAGCACGAATACGCGCTGCTACTCCGCACATAGAAATCATAAACTCATCAAAAAGTGTAGATCTTCTGCCATTTGGAAGCAGACGCGGAACAGGCGAGAACAGCTTGCCACATGCAGAATACTGAGGCACGCGCTTACTGTCTCCGCCAGAATGAATCACGAGAATACGCTTATCATCAAAACTTCCTGCATCCTGATGTATGTAACGCAGCACATTTAATGTAGCGCCGCCGCTTCCCACTCTTTTCCCATCTGGATCTGGAAGAACTGCATAATGAATAGACTTTGGCAGCATTCCATGATCAAGACGGTACTGAATCTGCATACGATACGACTGCGCCTGTGATTCATTTGACGCAGTCAAAATCACGTAATCCCAAAGCGGCATTTTTTGTTTTTCAAGCAATTCCATATATTGCCTAGTACAATCCTCATAAGACTGCTGAAGAAATAATGTTTTGTGTGACATGTTATCTTTTCCTTTCACCTTATATATTCCCTATTATATCGTACTTTTTTTTTAGCGTCCACTAGATTTCATACTTAATCTTATCATGAACATTAACATTTTTTCCCATCTGGACCTCAATTACTTTTAGCTCTGTCTCTGCAATAATAGTATGACGACAGCCTGCCTTCATTTCAATAACATCACCTGGCTTTACAGACCGTTCTTTTTCATTTAAAACTACGCGGCCTGTTCCAGAAATAATGTTCCATACTTCATCACGAAACTCATGACTGTGATAATTCATTTTATGTCCAGGATTTAAAGTTACCTTGATCGTAAGGCTCTCTTTCTCAACGTCCAAAACACGAAAGCTTCCCCATGACTTCTCAGCAAACATAACTCGATGATCCAGTGTATTGACAAATGGCTTAATATAACTCGATTGCTTTTTATCTGATACAAGAATGCCATCTGGACTAGCAGATACAACAACATCCTTTAATCCCATACAAAGCACTGGAAGATTAAGTTCATTTACGACATGCACATTCTGGCATGTCTCACTAAAAAGCGCCTGTCCAACATTACGGCTGTCCATTGCTTCTGTAAGAGTATTCCACGTTCCCAAATCCTTCCACATTCCAGAAAAACGCATTACTTCGATTTTTTCCTCATGCTCAACAACTGCATAATCAAAGCTGATTTTCTCTAATGTCTCATATTTATCAAATAAATCCTGATAATCAGTAAAATCAATCAGCTGATGTGCTCTTTCCAATACATAACCAAGTCGAAGTGCAAACACACCGCCATTCCAAAGAGCTCCCTGTGTAATATAAGTTTGAGCAACCTCTTCTGTTGGTTTCTCCTTGAACATAGAAACTGAGCTGATATTTTCCAGCGACTTTGGAATAATATAATCATACTTTGCACTTGGATATGTAGGCTCAATTCCCATTAAAACAAGATTAGCCGAACTTTCTGCCGCACGCTTTTCAAGCGCATCAAGAGCTTCAAAATAATCACTATCTACATAAGGATCAACAGGACAAATTACAATAGCTTCATCTAACGGCAGATGCTTTTTATCCTTCAAATAAGCTGCCGCCAGTGCAATTGCTGGAAACGTATCTCTTCTGCAAGGCTCAACACTAATTCCAACATTTTCTCCAAGCTGATTATGAATTGCTGAAACCTGAGACTTTGATGTTGCAATTGTCACATTAGCATCAGGATCAATACTTCTAATCTGACGATACACTCTTTGCACCATCGATTCAAGTGTTCCATCCTCTTTATGAAAAATCTTAATAAACTGTTTTGATCTAATATCATTTGAAAGCGGCCATAAGCGCTGTCCAGAACCACCAGATAACAATACAATATTCATTTTTCTATCCTTTCTTATATGCGAAAGGCCGCTGCCCAAATTGGGTAACGGCCGCATTTCATTTAATCGTTATCGTTCAGCCCTCATCGGGTTATTTAAAAAGTCTTCATAGGACAGACGGATTCCCTCCTCAAGCTCAGTCTTGTATGTCCAGCCAAGATCCTTAGCCTTCGATACATCAAGCAGCTTTCTAGGAGTGCCATTTGGCTTTGTTGTATCCCAATTGATCTTTCCAGTATAGCCGATTACTTTTGCCACCAACTCTGTCAGCTCTTTAATTGTCAGCTCTTTTCCTGTTCCGGCATTGACAGTCTCATCTCCGCTATAGTTATTCATTAAGAATACACATAAGTTTGCCAGATCATCTACATACAAAAATTCACGAAGCGGTGAACCATCTCCCCAACATGTAACTTCCTCAAGGCCATTTACCTTTGCCTCATGGAAACGGCGAATAAGTGCTGGAAGCACATGGCTGTGAGTAGGATGATAATTATCATTAGGACCATAAAGATTTGTCGGCATCACGCTGATGTAATCAGTATGATACTGGCGATTTAAAAATTCACAATACTTTAAGCCAGAAATTTTAGCAAGCGCATATGCCTCATTTGTCTTTTCAAGTTCAGAGGTCAAAAGACAGCTTTCCTTCATAGGCTGTGGTGCCATACGCGGATAAATACAAGAAGAACCTAAAAATTCAAGCTTCTTGCAGCCATTCTTCCATGCAGAGTGAATCACATTCATCTCAAGAATCATGTTTTCATACATAAAATCAGCCAATGCATTCTGATTTGCCACGATACCGCCAACCTTTGCTGCTGCTAAAAATACGTATTCTGGCTTTTCCTCTGCAAAAAATGCCTCAACCGCATCCTGACGGCATAAATCCAGCTCAGCATGTGTACGAGTCACAATATTCGTATATCCCTGGCGCTGTAATTCTCTAACAATCGCAGAACCTACCATTCCGCGATGACCTGCTACATATATTTTTGCATTCTTGTCCATCATAATCGTCACCTATTTCTCGCTCTTTCTAAATTACAGAGCAGCCTCCTTCATTGCTTTCTCCTGCTTTGCAAGCTGTCTGTCATGCTTTGCCATGATCTCAACTAACTGTGCATATGTTGTCTTCTGCGGATTCCAGCCAAGAACAGTCTTTGCCTTTGTCGGATCACCCCACAGATTGTCAACATCAGTCGGACGGAACCATGCCGGATTTACACATACAAGCATCTTTCCAGTCTGTGCATCATAGCCCTTTTCATCAAGACCAGTTCCCTCCCAACGGATAGTGATGCCATTTGCTGCAAATGCCTTTTCTGTAAAATCACGTACTGTATGCTGCTCACCTGTTGCAATAACAAAATCTTCTGGTGTCTCATGCTGCATAATCATCCACATGCACTCTACATAATCCTTTGCATAACCCCAGTCACGTAAAGAATCCATATTTCCAAGCTCCAAATGATCCTGCAGTCCCTCTGCAATACGGCCTGCTGCCAACGTAATCTTTCTTGTAACAAAGTTTTCACCACGTCTCTCAGACTCATGGTTAAACAATATACCATTTACAGCAAACATGCCATATGCTTCACGGTATTCCTTTACAATCCAAAAACCATACTGCTTTGCAACTGCATATGGAGAATACGGATGAAATGGTGTTGTCTCCTTCTGCGGAACTTCCTCAACCTTTCCATAAAGCTCAGATGTGGATGCCTGATATACCTTTGTCTTCTTTGTCAGACCAAGTATACGGCATGCCTCTAAAATACGCAGAACTCCAAGTGCATCTACATCTCCAGAATACTCTGGTACATCAAAAGATACCTGCACATGTGACTGCGCTGCCAAATTGTAAATCTCATCCGGATTAACCAGACTTATAATACGAATTAATGATGAGGAGTCTGACAGATCTCCGTCATGAAGTGTGATTTTTCCCATCAAATGATCAATACGTGCTGTATTTGAAATAGAAGCACGGCGTGTAATTCCATGAACCTCGTATCCCTTCTCCAGCAAAAACTCTGCCAGATAAGAACCGTCCTGTCCTGTAATTCCTGTAATCAATGCAACCTTAGCCATAGATATAACTCCTCTTTTGATTATTCTTGTTTTCAGTTTCCTCTTTATTTTATTCTTTTTAAAAGAAAAAAACAGAGCTTATCTTGCATTATTTTTGCACTATATTGGTTTTTACCATTACTGCCACTGCTTGCGGTATTTTTTTGGACTGATTCCCTCTGACTTTTTAAACATTCTGCTAAAATAGCCCGCTCCATCCATTCCAACAGCACATCCAACCTCATCTATCGTCATTTGTGTAAAACGAAGCAGCTGTTTTGCCCTTGTAATACGCCTTGAAATCAGATAGCTGCTGATCGTCACTCCATACGTTTCCTTAAAAATTTTCAAAAGATAATACTTATTAATAAAAAATTGCGCCTCTAAATCATCTAATGTAATTTTCTCAACATAATGCTCGTCCATATAATTTTTTACAGAAACTAGCTCCATACGCTTCTTTGAAATTGCTGAATTATCAGGATTCCAAGATTCCTGCATAAGAAGTGTTAAAAGTGTGCTCAAACTTTCATTAATTCGCATATCACGTATATAATCAGATGATCCTGCAAGCTTATACAACTGCTTCAAAAGCTCTTCAAATACTTTACTATTCTCCGGGTGAAATATTGGCAATCCACCTCGTTCTTTATATTTTTCATAAATTGCCGTCATACTTGTTCCATAAAAATGGCACCATGCAAGTGACCATAAATTTTCTGATGTACTGTGGCTGTATGGTTTTTGACAATCAATAAAGACACAATCTCCCTGTTTTAGCTGATATTGACGTCCTTCATACGTTAAACTTCCTTCTCCATCCAAAACAAGGAAATATAAATATGATGTCAGCCCCGATCTGGTAGATGTATGTGGACTGCGTGCCTTCAGCGACCCTACTTCCTGCAAATTAAGAAGTGCACTGCGCGCAAATAAAGATGGGGTATATAAAATACGGTCAGACTGAACCGATGCTTCACTATTTAAAAATAATTCCTGCATAAAATTTCTACTCCGCCTATTTTTCTTTAACTTCATTTTTTAATACTGACAGTATACAAGACAAATTCAAGACATGCAAGCTAATCCTTCTTCAAAGGAAAACATATTTGCAAATTAATAATTTTCTTCTTACTCTTACACTCATGTTCTTCCATCATTTTCTTTAACAACAACAAGAACACCTGATAATCAGTGTCATCCTGAAAAATAACCATTCTGCGTATTCCCCTAGCCATTGCATGATAAGTTGCACCAGGATACCAAATTCTTTTTTGACGAATAATATCACCCTCTCTCCTGTATTTTATCATATACAATACTATCATTTATGATTATATGTAAATATAGATAAAAGCACTGTGCTTTTATCTATATTTACTTTTAATGTGGTCACTTTGCTTCCTGATCACAAAGCTCAACCTTTATCCTTTTTCCAAGAGCGCTAGCATATTTTTGCAACACAACTAATGTCGGTACTCTTGAACCGTTTTCAAAACGCGCAATATTGGCTGGTAATATTCCTGTAATATCTGCTATATCCTGCTGCGTTTTCTTCTGGTATTTTCTTTCTGCCACTAATTCTGCAATCAATGCAGATGACATTTGCAGCGTATTTTTCTGAATTTCTTCTGCATAAGCCATAAGCCGTTTTTCTCGTGCCTTTTTTTGTGTCCGATACTCTTCCATATTATTAGTCAGAGCGCTGTCCATCTCTTTTGTTTTTTCCTGCATATAATGCACATTCTTCCTTTGTCTGTTTTGTGTTATCATATCACGTATGATAGATTTTTGCAAGAGTTTTTTCTTAGATCCCCTGTATGTTACACTATGCATTTGCTTATTCAAAACTAATTGTAACCGGATCAGATATACAAATCTCATCATAAGAATCGCCATCCAAAACTGCTACTTTAAATTCCAAATACTCAAGATCTTCCATCGGACAATACTCATCATATGATTCATACATGTCTATTTCATCCTTGGATTTCTTATTTGGGGCTAAATTAGCTGAATACACAGCGTAAAACATAAAATCATTTAATGAAGCATCCTCATACTGTACAATGATTTTTTTATCAGTAAGATTTTCTGTTATAAAATTAATCGAATATCCATCACCATACTCATCTTCCTTAATTCCATTATAAGTAATTATAACAGACTCATCCTGATAAATTACATCTCCTATTTCTGTAACATTAGACTCTCGCAACTGCTTTCGTTCTTCTTTCAACACTGCAATTTGCTTCTCCAAATCGTGAATCTGCTTCTCAATCTCCGAAATTCGATCCTCATTTCCTGAAACTACACTTTCCGCCTCAGTACTGTCCTTTGTTTCTTCAACTGCCCCACTAATCTTTTCTTCCGTACTGGTTTCTTTTGCCATTACTGGCATTCCTGATACCACCAATGCTGCCGCCATTACTGCAAAAAATCTTTTTCTCATTTCTACCTCTCTCCTCTTCCAAGTTTATTACAAAATATTTCTTACAAAACAAAGTACCAGGGGCTGGCACGTAATTGCCTACTATACCTTATATGCCATACTTCCTTGCTGCCCATAGAATCCC
>ERZ1673736.4735-NODE-4735-length-10660-cov-4.201603_pt1 | contig 10660 bp, 8 predicted proteins | sample MGYA00580212_ERZ1673736 | MGnify/ENA primary metagenome ERZ1673736 (study PRJEB41218, sample SAMN15661752) | gut metagenome | host: Homo sapiens | place: Canada: London | collected 2015-08-20/2019-03-30 | study: EMG produced TPA metagenomics assembly of... | reverse complement strand
GCTCCCCGCCGTGTCACCGCCAGGGCAGCCGCCGCTGCCGCCTGCCGCATGGCTTCCGCTGGCGAAAGCTTTTGAATGAGGCCCCCCAGAAGATACCCGGTAAACGTGTCTCCAGCGCCGGTTGTATCCGTCACCGGAACGGAAAAGGCCGGCTGAAAAACCGCGGTCTCTCCGCGGAGGTACCACGCGCCCGCACCGCCCAATGTGAGCACCACCTGGCTTTGCGGAAAACGCTGTCCCAGCAGAGACAGCAGCTGCTCTCCGGCGCACGCTTCCACACCGCAGATCCCTGCCGCTTCAATCTCATTGAAGATCAGCAGGTCTGCCAGATGCAGCGGATACGTCCGCACGGCCTCCGTCATAGGAGAGGGATTGAAGGCGATCCGAATCCCCATGCTGTGTGCCAGCTCCATCAGCTGCTCTACCGCACTGATCTCATTTTGCAGCATCAGCCAGTCTCCCGGGGCAAACTGCCCCAGGACTGCACGGGCCTGTTCCGGCGTAATGGTCTGGTTGGCACCGCTGAAGAGCAGGATACAGTTTTGCCCGGCCGGATCCCGCTGAATGATAGCATGACCTGTGGCTTCGGGAACTCTGGCAATCCAGCGGGTATCCACTCCCGCACCCCGGAGGACCTCCAGCAGCATGCCGCCGTCCGTCTGTCCCACAGCTCCGGCATGATAGATCTCCGCTCCGCTCCGGCTGGCGGCAATGGACTGGTTCAGTCCTTTGCCGCCGGCAGAAGCCCGCATCTGCACCGAAGAGAGCGTTTCTCCCGCTGTGACAAAATGCGGCACATCGTAGGTATAATCCAGATTGAGGGAGCCGAAATTTAAAATTTTTACCATTCGTTTCTCACTCGTTTCCATATTCCGCTTCCTGGATGCCTCTCCGTGCACAAGCCGCGGTACGCTGGGCCAGCTCCCGGATGGACAGGGTTCTCCCCCGGCGCAGATAGGTCTTGAGCTCATCCCCGATGGGATTCGTCCACCGGGCATCCAGATTCTCTACTCCCTTCATGATCCCGACAGCAGTGAGAATCTGAGCCGCATTGCAGTCTACATCCTGTCCTTCCATGGAGATGATATAGGCCGTTTCATCGAAGTCACCCTGCCCGAACCACAGCGCCACCACCTCGGCCGCAGCATTGGGGTAGGCGTGAATCCAGTTATAGCGTTCCAGCTTTTTCTCACAAAGCCGCCAGGCGCTCTCCCAGTCCGCACTGCTGCGGCAGGCCTCCAGGGCAAAACGGATGACAGAGCCATACTCACTCTCTTCCGGCATCATATCGGCGCAGGCCGCCACCATTGCCCGGATATCCGTTTCCACAAAGGACAGCGAAACCAGCACCGCATTGAACACCTCACCCAGAATGCCGTTGGCAAAGTGAGAAACCTCTCCGTCCATCCAGGCCAGCCGCGCCGCCTCCGCAGGATTGCCGGGCGCCACCATACCGCAGACGGCGCCGCGCATCTGGGCGCCAATCCACTCTCCAAAGGGATTGCCCAGCCGTCCGCTCTCCGGCGGCATCACGCCCCAGCGAATGTTGCGCAGGGCCAGCTCCTCAGCAGACCACCCCGACGGCACCAGGGCAATCCATTCTTCGGCAATTTCCCGGGAGGTAAGCCGACTGCCCAGCCGCTCATAAGCCTGGAGGAACGCCAGCTCATAGGTGATATCATCATTATAGGTACTGGGAGCGCGCAGATAGCTGCGCACCTCTCCAAAGCACTTGCGGATCGCATCGGTGGTATATCCCTCGATCATGGTGCCGATGGCACCGCCGATGATCTGGGCCATCCAGCCGGCATACATCTGCTTCTCCAGCAAGTCACAGTCAACCGCGGCAGCAGCCGGGAAGGTCACCGCGGCCGAATACTGTTCCCAGCTCTCATAGCGCCGGAAGGACCAGCTTTCATGGGCGGGATTGGGTTCGGCATGATTGACTGCATGCCACAGCCGGGCGCTGATGCGGTTGAGTTCCACCATATCGCCATCCGCCACAGCCTTCTGTCCGGCCTTCCAGAGCTCCACGCCGCCCTCCACCGTATATCCCAGGTTCTCCTTGGCCTGGATGGCAGCGAGCATGATGCTCTCCGGGGCGAAACTGCCGGGAACATGGCTGTTCCACAAAAGGCGCAGATGGGCATCCTCCGCCTCGCCCACATCAATGTTGTCCTCCCAGGTCTGCTCGTCCTGGGTCAGGAGCCGGGGCACGGCATTATCGGTTTTCATACGGGCAATTTTCCACGCTTGTTCCATGTCGGTACGCTCCTTTATCATGATCCTGTTATGACTGTTCCATGGCCTGTTTCTTTCGGGCCAGCCGGCGGCGCTGATCCGCCGCGGAAAAGACCACCATCCCCACAATTGTCGTAGCATAGGGGATGAGCTTGACCAATTCATCCGGAATCCGCATGGCTGCCATGGCGTTGGAGAACGCATCCGCCGCGCCGAAGATCAGCGCAGCCACCATGCCCAGCACCGGATGAAGCTGTCCCATACTGGCAGCCGCCAGGGCAACGAATCCCCGTCCGGCCACCATGTTCTGGCTAAAGCCATTCATATACCCCATACTCATAAAGGCGCCGCCCAGACTGGTGAGAAATCCGCTCAGCAGCAGGGCGATATTCTGGGTTCTGACCACATTGATTCCCACGCTGGCAGCCGCGCCGGGATTTTCTCCCACCGCCCGGATATGGGCTCCCAGCCGGGTACGAAACAGCAGCACCCACACCACGGCCACCATCAAAAAGGCCACATAGGTCAAAACGTTATGGCCGCTGAGGATCTGTCCCAGCACAGGAATGGAACTCACACCGGGAATGGTCACGCTCGGGAACACTTTGGTGGCAATGCTGGAGGTGCTGCCCTTATCCTGCAGGAACATGTACATGATAAACACCGTTCCGCCGCCCCACGGCCCTTGGTGGGTATTTTGCTGCCGGATATCAGCAACCTTTTTTTCTCCAGCATCGGCCAGGCCTTTTTACTGGAGGCCCGTGCCCAGGGCAATGATGCCATCGTCATGGTCCACGGTGACCAGCCGGGGCAGGATCTGGCCAACCTGGACACCTTGCTCAGCCGGGGTGTCGGGGGAGTGGTGATGGTCCGTTCCGCCCGCACCACACCGGAGGAGGAAGATACCCTCCGGGAAAAAATTCTCAAAAGCCGGATTCCCGTGGTGGTCATGGACCGGAAAATGGACATTCCCAATGTAAAGTCCGTTCTGCTGGATAACCGGGAGGGCGCCCGGATGGCCGTCCGCTATCTGCTCGAGCAGGGACACACCCGAATCGGGTGCATTACCGGCCCGCTGGAGGATGTCGTCTGCCGGGAGCGGCTGCTGGGTTATCAGGATGCTCTTGAGGAGGCGGCCATTGCCTATGACGAGAGCCTGATCTGCCAGGGAGACTACCGCCCCGAAGACGGCGTAAAGTATCTTCCGTACCTGCTGGGAAAGTCCGTTACAGGGATTTTCTGCTTCAACGACATGATCGCCCTGGGCGTCTATACCGGCTGCCGGGCATACCATCTGCGCATCCCGGCCGACTTGTCTGTAATCGGCTACGACGGCATTCCGTTTTGTGAGACGCTGGACGTCCCCCTGTCCACAGTAGAGCAGCCCGTGGAGGAAATGGGACGAGCCGCCGCAACCCTGCTCAAGCAAATGATGTACCAGCCTCAATGCGCACAGGACCGTCTGTTTTTGCCTTCTTTGCAGATCCGGGCCAGCACCGCATCACCGGCAGACCCCTCCCGCCGCTGAGCGTCTGCATATTCGTTTTCTCCATAAGCAAAGGAACCGGGGACGCCATGGCGTCCCCGGTTCCTTTGCTTGCTTTGCCGGATCTATCCCATCCTCTGCGCTGTGAGCCCCCGCGGCATCCGCCTGCGCGCGGCCGAGCAGCTACGCCGCCGCACCCAAAAGCGGCGCCGCCTGGCAGATCTCCTGCGCAAGGTATCCCTTCAGTCCCTCCGTCAGCTCCGCCAGGGACTTGGGCTCCAACATATTGCGCAGTCCAGCGGCTTCCACCGCTCCCACATATCCCTGTGTGTCTGTCTGCGCCACCAGATCCAGATACCGCTCCGCGCCCTGGTTGAAATTTTTCCAGGATCGCAGCAGCAGCTCCAGCGCGTTGGCTGCGGACGTTCCGTAGCTGACATAGTAGCAGGGACTGCCAAACAGATGCGGAACCAGCTCCCAGCCATAAGTCGTCTCCGCATCATCGGACACCGCTCCACTCTGCACACACAGCTCGTGGTAATACCGGTTGAGCGCATCCAGAGTCAGGTTCTCGTCGGTGTAAGCCTTCAGCTCAAAGGCCCCCAGGCGGGCGGCATCCATGATCGCCCCCAGCAGATTGTACACCTCCATCCAGCGCAGGGCGGCGGCATGTTCCGGCCCCACCAGTTCCGGAGCAAAGGAGAGATACAGCGTCTCCAGCCCCTGGGAAGCAATCTCCGCGCTGTCGATGCAGGACGCAAGATTGGGTGCCAGACAGGTATCGGCAAAATGGCCGAACTCATGGACCAGCGTGAACAGATCCAGGTTATCCGGGCTCAAATACACCAGGGCCGACTGATAGGCCGGAAGGTCGATGGTGTAGGCCTCCGGGGACTTGCTGTCCAGGACTTCCGCATCCAGGAGTTCATTGTCCAGCATATAGGCAAACACATCCGCCAGGTCTTGGGAAACAGTTCCCAAACAGGGCTGCACCATTTCCACCAGCTCCTGCCCGGTCCGGCCATAGAGCAAGTTCTCCACGGACTCCAGGTCCAGCTCCGGGCGCTGGCCCGCCTCCTTCCAGCTTTCAAACAGCGGGGTCACCTGCTCCATCACCGCCCGGCAAAAATCCAGTGCTTCTTCTGGCGTGTAATCCCGGCCGTACAGATTGGGATAGGCATACGCCGCATAATTTTCGTAGCCCAGACTGTGGGCAAAGTCATTGCGCAGCTTCACCAGCTCCAGATACACACCGCCCAGTTCCGCATTGCCCACAGCGCCCAGTGATTCATACAGCCGCCAGTAATCTGCCTCGGACAGCGTTCCGTCTTCATAGGCTGCAAGCAGGGAGCTTTCCTGATAGGTCACGCCCTGATCCGTCACGGTACAGCGCTCCTTGCGGGTACCCAGCAGCCGCTGGTAGGTGTGGACCAGTTCCGTTTCCCGGTCCAGCATATCCAGCTGTTCCTGGGTATAGGCAGACGGCATCTGCTCTTCGCCGTCATCCCCCAGATATGCCCGCAGCTCCGGCCCGGGATTGGCCTGCAGCAAATCCTGCCGGGCCTGTGCGTAAAGCCCGTACGCCCGGTTGGCCGCATTGTTCCAGGCCGCGTGCCGCTCCCCAAAGCGCTCCACTTCCCGGGAGGACGCCCATTGGGCAAAGGCCTGATCGGTCTGAATCTGCACGAGCGTTTGTTCCGCCTGATCCAGGCGGGATCGGAGCTCCTCCGTCCCAGCCCGGTTCTGCGCAGCCTGCACCAGCTGTGCAAGCTGCGTATCCAGACTTTTCAGAGATTCCTCCGGATCCCGGTCCTGCCAGTCGGTAAATGCCTGCGCGGGAACATCCATAGGCCATTGGGAGAACCGTTTTGTCCCCCGTCCAAAGCCCGGTCCCCACAGCACCCCGTCCAGCACAATTGCAGTCAGTACCGCCAGCGCCAGCAGGGAGGTTTGCAGAGGTCGCGTCAATTTTGTCATGAGCCTGTCTCCTTTTGATCTGCGCATCAGCGCAGGATTTTCCGCCAGGGAGAGAAAAGTGGCCCTCATTGTACTGGCTGTGCGCTCCCTTTGCAACCTCATTTTTCCGCAAATTTGTAACACTTTCCAAACCTTGGAACCAGTTTTCCTGCACGGCCGGCCATCATTTTATCTCTTTGTGCCGTGCAGGTGAAACATTCCCGCAGAGCGCCAGGTCTCCGCCGGATGCAATTCCGGCGGAGACCTGGCGGGTTTGATTTTGATTGTGTTATCTTACGCCTGCCGCTCCATCCGGCATACCATGGCCGCAGCCTGACGCAGAGCCTGCCCGCGCTGCGCGAAAAACATGCGATAGGCCTGGCAGTAATAATTCCGGTCCACCAATCCCTCCGCCGTCACCAGCCGGTCCCGGCGGCAGCCGTTGCGGCACAGCATATACGCGCCGCACTCCCGGCAGGCCTGGGGAACCCGCCGGGAAGCTTCCCGGAACCGGCAGGCCGCCTCGCTCTGCTCCATCTGGGCAAAGCTCTCCTGGCCCACCGTTCCCATCCGCAAGTCATCCAGCACATAGAAATCACAGGGATAGACGCCGCCGTCTCCCTCCACAACGAACTGAACCGAACAGCTGCCCCGCATACTGCACGCCTCCGGCGGCTGTCCCAGCAGCATGCCGATCCAGTTATCCAGATGCCGGATGCTGACATATTCTCCCTTTTGCAGGTCCTGAAACCAGAGGTCAAACAAGCGGCAAAGGAAGGTGCCGTACCCCTCGGCCGAGAGGTGATACCGCTCCTGCCCCCGCTCCTGATCCAGCGGTTCCAGACAGGGGATAAACTGCAGCCACCGAAAGCCCTGGCGGCGGAAAAACCGGTAGATCTGTTCCACGAACCGGGCGGTTTGTCCCGTTACCACGCAGAGGATATTGTATTCCGCTCCGGCTTTTTCCAGCATACGGGCCGCCCGCATGACTTGGTTGAATGTGCCGTTTCCCGTCGTGTCCCGGCGGTTGCGGTTGTGGATGTCCGCCGGTCCGTCCAAGGACAGTCCCACGAGAAAATGATTCTGTGCCAAAAAGCGGGCCCATTCCTCATCCACGCACAATCCGTTGGTCTGGATGGCATTGCAGATCCGGACGCCCGGCTTGCGGTAGCGCTCCTCCAGTTCCAGAACGCCGCGGTAAAAATCCAGCCCCGCCAATGTCGGCTCTCCGCCCTGGAAGCCAAACGCGCATGTCCCTTCGGCATTCTCCATGGCCGCCGCCACGATCCGCTCCATGGTCTCCAGGGACACCATCCCCTGGCAGGCTTGCTGGCGGTGGTCCGCCACATCCCGATAAAAGCAGTACTGACAGTGCATATTGCAGGCGGAGGAGGCAGGTTTGATGAGTACATTGACAGCAGGCATAGACTTCTCCTTTTTGAACACTTCTCGCCGGACACGGCGCCCTTCCACCCACGCCGGGCCCGGCTTTTCTTTTATCATATCACATTGCCATCCACCCAGACAGGACAAATGACGCCCTTGCCGCAGATTTTCCCCCAAATTCCGCACCGTCCTCTGCTTCATGACGCCCGCTCCGGTGCGGCGCCCCTTGACCGAAATTCGCCGCGTATGATAGGATAGACGATAAATGAATCCTGCTCCGTCCGGAACAGGAGGAAAGGATGGGACCCGAGATGCTTTTTGCCAACATCGGAATTTTGGACGATACGCTCCACTATCAGGCCAACCGCTTTGTGGGGGTGCGGGACGGCAAAATCGCGTGTATCTGCGACACGGAACCGCAGGAGGACTTCGGCGAGCGCTACGACGGCACCGGCAAACTGCTCATGCCCGGTTTTTACAACGCCCACAGTCATTCGGCCATGACGCTTCTGCGCGGGTATGCGGAAGATCTGTCCCTGTCCGACTGGCTGAATAAAAAGGTGTTCCCCTTTGAGGCCCGGCTCACCGATGAGGATATCTACAACGGCACTCTGCTGGCCATGGCGGAAATGCTGCGCTTCGGTGTGGTCTCCACCACCGATATGTATTTCGGCGGCGAGGCCAACAGCCGCGCCGTACTGGAAGCCGGCGCCAAGATGAATCTGAGCCTGGCGGTGACTTGCTTTGACGACCGCGCCGCCCATGAGCTGCCCCAGTATCAGGAAACCCTGGGGATGCTGGACTCCTTCCACAATGCCGGAGACGGCCGTCTGAAACTGGATCTGGCCATCCACGCCGAATATACCTCCACGCCCAAGGTAGCGGCCGGGATGGCCGAGCTGGCCGCCCGGACGGGGCTGCGGATGCACCTGCACCTCTCCGAAACCCGGGATGAGCAGGAGGCCTGCAAAGCCCGCCACGGCGGAAAAACCCCCGCCCGCTACTTCTATGACCTGGGCGTCTTTGATGCTCCCACCACCGCGGCTCACTGCGTGTGGCTGGAAGGGGAGGACTTCTCCCTGCTGCGGGAGAAGGGCGTCACCGTGGCCAGCTGCCCCGTCAGCAACCTGAAACTGGCCAGCGGCTTTTGCCCGGCGCCCCGCCTGCTTCAAGAAGGCGTATCCGTGGCCCTGGGCACCGACGGCGTGGCCAGCAACAACAATTTGAACCTGCTGGAGGAGGTCAAGCTGTTTGCCACCTTGTTCAAGGCCACCTCCGCAGATCCCACCGCCATTTCCGCCCGGCAGGCCCTCTGGGCCGCCACTCGGGCCGGCGCTCTGGCCCAGGGCCGGGAGGACTGCGGTCTCATGCGCACCGGAATGCGGGCGGATCTCATTGTAATGGATCAGCGCCGGCGTCCTTATCTGCGTCCCTGCCATGACATGGTGGGGAATGTGGTCTTTGCCGCCCAGGGCAGTGATGTGTGCCTGACCATGGTGGACGGACGCGTGCTTTACCGGGACGGCGAATATACCACCATCGATCTGGAGCGGGCGATCCGCAATGCGGAAACGTCTGCCCGGCGTATCATCAGCGAACTGTAAGGAGGAACCATCTGATGGATTGCAATTACGTACAGGAAGCCGCGGAATATGTCCGTGCGCGCATTGGGGAAACGCCCCGCATCGGTCTGATTCTGGGCTCCGGCCTGGGCGGCATTGCCGAGGTGATCGAGGACAAGCACGTCATCCCCTACGGCGAAATTCCCCACTTTGTCTGCTCCACCGCCCCGGGCCACAAGGGCCAGTTCGTGGCGGGCCGCTTCGGGGGAAAGCCCGTCATCTGCATGCAGGGCCGTCTCCATTTCTATGAGGGTCACGCATTGTCCGACATTATCTTCCCCGTGCGGGTGATGAAGCAGCTGGGTGTGACGTCCCTGATCGTGACCAATGCCGCCGGCGGCATCAACACCAGCTTCCAGGTGGGTGACCTGATGCTCATTGAGGACCATATCAACTTCATGGGAACCAACCCCCTCATCGGGCCCAACGACGCGTCTTTCGGTCCCCGCTTCTGCGATATGACGTACACGTATACGCCCGCTCTGCGCCAGGCCGCGCAGGAGGCCGCCCAGTCTCTGGGGCTCACGCTGCAAAAAGGCGTGTACCTGGGCTGCACCGGCCCCAGCTACGAAACGCCCGCGGAAATCCGGGCCTTCCGGACCCTGGGCGCCGACGCTGTGGGCATGTCCACCGTCCCGGAAGTCATTGCCGCCTCGCACTGCGGACTGCAGGTATTGGCATTCTCTCTCATTACCAACATGGCCGCCGGCATTCTGGACCAGCCCCTGACGGAAGAGGAGGTCATCGAAATCGGAAACCGCCGGGGGTCGGACCTGCAGCGTCTCATCACCCGCATTGTAACAGACTGCTCCGCGCTTTGATCCAATTGCCTCGTCCAATCCGGCAAAGCGCCGCAGATCCCGCACCGTTGGATGTCTTTTGGTGAAAGGGGGAATTTTTCTGCACATCCGCGATTATATGAAATACCGCCCCCGGGTGGCTGAACTGCTCAGCGAGCTTCCAGACGAGCTTCTGGACACCATCCTGATCCGCCACTACAAAGCCGATGATATCATCATTTCCCATTGCGAACACAACACGGATACCTATCTCATTCTCAGCGGCGTGTGCTGCTCCACCTGCAATTTCATCAGCGGCGAGCGGGTCTGGTACCGCAGGGCCACCGTGGATGACGTATTCGGCGTTTTGGGCATGTTTGAGCAGCACCATTCCTTCAGCGCCACCATCTTCGCAAAGACCAATGCCACTCTGGCCATGATTCCCGCCGCCACCATGCAGCAATGCTTTGCCCGCTATCCCCGCTTCACCCAAGAAATTTCTCAGCGGGCGATCAACCGCCTGAATTTCGAGCTCTGGCGGATTTCCGAGTGCAACGCCTATCCGCCCTATGCCGGGACCATCACCTATCTGATCTACGCCTATGAGTTCTATGTCCGCACCTGCTCTCCGGGCTTTCAGGGGCCGGTCAAGATCATAGAAAAGCGGCAGGAAATCGCCCACTATATCGGCATCACCGTGCGGACGCTGCAGAGAATCCTGCCCATCATCCGGGAAGAGGGACTCATTGAGATCCGGCGGGAGAGCATCTATATCGACCGGGAACACTACGAGCGGCTCAAACAGCGCAAATCGGAATATTTTCACTGAAAAGCGGGCTTTCCTCCCCTGGCAGCGGGAAGAAAGCCCACTTTTTGTTCGCAAAAATAGGTATGATCTTTCTGTGACGCGACATTTGTCGCATTCTGCCCCGAATCTGCATGCTATAATTTCTGGCATTGAATCAGGGGCATTCATCTGTAAATGCCTGAAAAGCAACATTCAAAGTAGAAAAATCGAGGAGGATTACGATGAAAAAAGGACTTGCCATGCTGCTGGCTCTGACCCTGATGCTGGGGACCCTGAGCGCCTGCGGCGGAACCACCGATCTGGAGGCTGCCGACAAGGAGCCCGCCCAGAACGAGGAAAACCAGGAAGCAGAAGGCACTGCCGCCGCCAAGATCGGCGTGGT
>ERZ1673736.4729-NODE-4729-length-10680-cov-14.637835_pt1 | contig 10680 bp, 8 predicted proteins | sample MGYA00580212_ERZ1673736 | MGnify/ENA primary metagenome ERZ1673736 (study PRJEB41218, sample SAMN15661752) | gut metagenome | host: Homo sapiens | place: Canada: London | collected 2015-08-20/2019-03-30 | study: EMG produced TPA metagenomics assembly of... | reverse complement strand
CGACACAGTGCTTCACGAAAAAGAATGAGTTCGGATTTGCACTATTTGGTGGACCAGACGGGAGTCGAACCCGTGTCCAAGAACCAATTCCCTGTTCTTCTACTATCATAGTCCGTTCTTTTTCATTCCCTCCATCCTGCGGAAACGAACATCCTCAGAACTTCAGTAGCCCCTGATACGCCTGACGGTCCGGTGCCCTCCCGCCATCGTTTCTCACATGGTCGATGCCAGATTCTTAAGGTGTGAGTGCCCTAAGGCTGACAACTGCTGCAATTAAGCAGCAAGTGCTAATTTTCTATCGTTAGCGTTTAATTTTAATTTTGCCATTTAACGCATCGCATGCGGATAGCTTCACCAGCTGCATAGCCCCTGTCGAAACCGGTACTGGCCCTTATGCACTGTCGTTTTATTTTAACACTGTTTCAGTTTTATGTCAAATCTTTTGTAAAGCCTCCTCCTGTTTAAGCCCGAGGAAAAATTTTCGGTGACTTAAAGTGGAACAAGAAAATTTTTCCTCGGGCGCCTGTTTTCGGTGACTTTAAGTGAAACAGGAAAATTTTCCTCGGGCGCCTGTATTTTCACTGGCTTTTTACAGGTTCTTTGCCTTAAAGCTTCTCTCCATTTCCCGCTTTGCATCCTTCTTAGCGATGTCGTCGCGCTTGTCGTAGAGCTTCTTGCCCCGCGCCAGGCCAATCTCCACCTTCACAAGGCTTCCCTTAAAGTAGACCTGAAGAGGAACCAGGGTGAATCCCTTCTCCTTTATTTTTGACAAAAGCTTATCGATTTCTCTGCGGTGCATCAGAAGCTTTCTCTGTCTCAGCGGATCCTTATTAAAGATATTTCCCTTCTCATAGGGGCTGATATGCATGCCGTAGATGTATACCTGGCCGTTCTCAATCCGCACAAACGCCTCCTTAATGCTGCATTTGCCCATGCGGATGGACTTTACCTCAGTCCCGTAAAGCTCGATGCCCGTCTCGTACTTGTCGTCAATAAAATAATCATGGTATGCCTTTTTATTATTGGCCACTAATTTAAAGTTATTCGTTCCCATTCTGTTCCTCCTCATGTTTTATTCCGCGCGCCTAAAACTCCTTGGCAGGAATAAAGTCGATAGTCTTTGAAAAACGGTCGCAGCCTGTCAGCTGCACCCGGATTGTCTGACCTAATTTATACGTTTTTCCCGTCATCTCGCCGGAAAGCTCGTACCGTTCCTCCAGAAATACATAGTAATCGTCCCTGAGCTCACTGATATGGACAAGTCCTTCCACTGTATTCGGAAGCTCCACGTAGAAGCCCCAGCTGGTGACGCCGGAAATAACGCCTTCAAATTCCTGACCGATAAACCGTTCCATGTACTGAACCTTTTTCAGCTTATCCGTCTCCCGCTCCGCCTCATCAGCCCGTCTCTCCAGAGCTGAGGTCTGTACTGCCACCTGCGGCAGAATTTTCTCATAATGGGAAATCCGTTTTCCCGTCAGACCGCCGTGGAGAGATTCCTTAATGATCCGATGAATCTGCAGATCCGGGTACCTCCTGATAGGAGATGTAAAATGTGTATAATATCTGGCCGCCAGGCCAAAATGTCCTGTGTTTTCTGTTGTGTATTTCGCCTGCTTCATGGAGCGCAGCGTCAGACGGCTGATCAAAAGCTCTTCCGGCGTCCCCTCCACCTTGTCGAGCAGCTTCTGGATTTCCTTGGGATACACCTGCCCGCCCGGCATCCTTAACACATAGCCAAAGTTGTTGATAAAGGTTCCCAGACGTTTCATCCGATCCTCATCCGGCTTGTCGTGGGTTCGGTAGAGGAAGGGCAGCTCCTGCCAGAAATAGTCCTCCGCCACCGTCTCATTGGCCAGAAGCATGAAATCCTCGATAATTCTGGTGGCTGCGTTTCTCTCGTAAGCCTTAATTTCCAAAGGTTTTCCCTTCTCATCCAGCACAATTTTGCTTTCCGGGAAATCAAAGTCAATGGATCCCCTTGCATGGCGTTTTTTCCGAAGAATGTCCGCCAGCTCCTTCATCAGAAGAAACATCTCTGCAAACTCAGCGTATTCCGCCGTCACCTGAGGATCGTGATCCGTCACAATGGCGTTCACCGCCGTGTAGGTCATCCTGCGATCTGAGCGGATTACCGTCTCTGCAATCTCGTGCCCCGTCACATTTCCCTGGCTGTCAATCTCCATCAGGCAGCTGAGGGCCAGCCGGTCCTCCCCCTCGTTAAGAGAACAGATGCCGTTGGAAAGCTGGTGGGGCAGCATGGGGATCACACGATCCACCAGGTACACGCTGGTTCCCCGCTTGAAAGCTTCCTCGTCCAGGGGCGTGTGCTCCTGCACATAATGGCTGACGTCCGCGATGTGGACTCCGAGGCGATACCCTTCTCCAGCCCGCTCAATGCTGATGGCGTCGTCTAAATCCTTGGCCTCCTCACCGTCGATGGTAACGGTCGGCAGGTCTCTGAGATCTTTCCTTCCGGCCCAGCTGTCCTTTTTCACCTCATCGGGAATCTGCTTCAGCTGAGTCTTCACCGCCGCGGGGAAATCCTCCGGCAGGCCGTAGGCCCTGACAATGGACAGAATGTCCACTCCCGGATCGTGGATATGTCCCAGGATCTCCGTGATCACGCCTTCCGGCTTTTTCCCTTTCTTCTCCCCAAAGTCCTTGATTTTCACCATGACCTTATGGCCGCTGACTGCGCCCTGCGAACATCCCTGGGGAATAAAAATATCCTTTGATATTCTCTGATTGTCTGGAATAACGAAGCCGTATCCCTTTCCTTTTTCATAGGTTCCCACCAGCGTCTCATTGGCGTGCTCCAGAATCCGCACAACCGTGCCTTCCGGACGGCCTCCTCTTCTCTCACTGTCAATGACAATCTGCACCCGATCTCCGTGAAGAGCGCCTCCCGTCCTGTCAGCCGGGATAAAGACGTCCTCTTCCTGTCCTTCAATGGCCACAAAACCGAAGCCTCTGGCATTGCCGGAAAATACGCCTACCAGGGCGAAAGCCTCGGCCTTTCCGAACTTGCCTTTTTTCGATACGCTGATTTTTCCCTCTGCCAGAAGGAGGTTCAGCACCTGCTTTAATTCCTCCCGCTGTTCTTTGGGAACGTTCAGCAGGATAGCCAGCTCTTTCAGCTTCATCGGCACATAGGCCTCCTCGTTCATCAGAGAGACCAGCATAGCCTTTCGCTGTTCTAAAAGCTCTGCTTCTGCTTTGTTGTATTCTAATCCTTTTTTCTGCTTTCTATCTTCTTTTCCCACTGTTTTTCTCCAGATATTCCTGTTTTGCCTGCAGGATGCGCATCCCGCAGGCTGTTTTGACCTGCTTTACTAGGATTTCGCATTTTACCGGTTTCATGCGTTTCCTGGTGCTGTAAAATCTTTCGTTTTCCGCCCTGATACGTTCTCTGCGGATTAAAAAAAGACACCCCTGCTGCCAAGAGTGTCTTTTGAATCAGTTAAAATACCTTTAAGTTAAGCACAAGAGCCAGGATCAGCCAGAGAATCGCTCCGTACTTCGTAAGCTTCTCCAGTTTTCCCTCCATGGAACGGCTCTTGTTTCTTCCCCAGTAGCTGTCAGCCATACCGTTAATGGTACCGGACAAACCTGCCGACTTGCCCTCCTGAAGCAATACTACAACTGTCAAAAATACACATATAGCAACAAATACAAAGGTAAGGATCCCTCGTAACATCTTTTGCACCTCCTATAGTCAAACAAGTTTATCCTATCATACTTTTCCCAGAAATACAAGCTTTTTTCAACAGTCTTTCGTTCTCTGGCCCTAAAGGGCTATTGCTGCCCCGTTTTCAGGCAGAACGCCCGCTGTCCTTCAAACAGGCAGAAAACGGACACAGCCATGGCCCCCAGCTCTGCCGCCGGAACGGCCAGCCACACTCCCTTAACCCCCAGAACGTCTGGCAGAATCGTTAAAAACAGCACAATCAGGCCAAAGGTCCTGAGAAAAGAAATAAGCGCCGAAGTTTTTCCATCTGAGAGGGCAGTAAAGGCCGCAGACGCGAAAATATTCACTCCGCAAAACAGAAAGCTGAGTGAAAAAACGGGAAATCCTTCTGCCGCAATTTCATAGACCGGCGTTCCGGCTGGTGAAAAGGCGGCGATCAGCGCCGGCCCAGATATCATGGATGCTGTAAATATAAAAGCAGACACAGCCACAATAAAAGTCAGGCATATTTTCATCATCCGTTTCAGCTGTCTGTGGTTCTGCGCGCCGAAATTATAGCTGAGCACAGGGGACACGCCCATGGAAAATCCAATGTACAGAGCAGTCAAAAGAAACTGAGAGTAGATCATGATGGTGACGGCGGCCACTCCGTCCTCTCCCGACAGCTCCATCATAACCCGATTGAACAAAAAGGTGGTGACAGCTGCGGCCGCCTGGCTGATCAGCTCAGAACATCCATTGGCGCAGCTTTCAGCCAATACGCCGACGTGAAAGGACGGCTTTCTGAACCGGAGTCCTCCCCTGTCTCTCAGAAAAAAGGCGGCGCCGGCGGCTGTGGAGATGAGATAGCCAATTCCTGTGCCCAGGGCAGATCCGGCAATTCCCATGTGAAGCTTTCCCACAAACATAAGGTCAAGCAGCACATTGGCCGCTCCGGATCCCACAGAAAGAGCCATGCCAAGTCCAGGCCGTCCCGCTGTAATCATCCAATTTTGAAGCATTACCTGCAGAATGCCTGCAGGGGTAAACAGTAAAAGCACAGACAAATATGCCTGGCAGTAGGGAAACAGGAGGGAACCCGATCCCAGACCGCGTATGATTTCGCCGCAGAACAAGGTTCCTGCGCCTGCTATGAGGCTTCCAAGAGCCACCCCAAAACACAGAAGAAGGGTAAACTCTCTCGAAGCCTCCTCCCCTCTTCCCTCTCCAAGCGTCCGGCCAATCACAGCGCCTCCTCCCATGGCAAGCATAGATCCAAGGCCCACAATCAGATTGATCACCGGAGTCACTATGTTGACAGCAGACAGGGCGTCTGTGCTGACAAAACGCGAAACCACTATCGTGTCCCCTATGGTATACAGCCCCATAAAAACCATAGTTACCATGGTAGGAAAGGCAAATTTCAGCAGAGAAACTGCTGTAAAGTCCTGCCCCAGCGGCTGGTTCTGATCACAGCTCATGCTTCCCGCCCTCCAGCTTCTCTTTCTGCAGTACAAACCTCTGGGTCGGATAGCCGAATTCCACCAGCAGCTCTCTTTCTGCAAATCCCAGACGCTTTAAGCCGTCCCGATGGCCTGTATCGGCTCTGTCGCCTTCCCGGAAGGTAGTCACGGTCAGCTCCCTCCCCTCCTCCAGCTGGGAAAATGCCTTTCTCAGAAAAGCCTGTACGATTTTCGTCTTCCTGTACTGGGGATGCACTCCCAGGAAATCAATGCTGCCCGTCTCTTTTGTAATTCCCATCACCCCATCCGCCGTCTCCCGGTCCTTCAAGATAAAAGCCTGCCCCTGCCTGACGCATTCTCTCAGCCACTGCAGATGCTGCGTCTCATCCAGGCATGGAAAGCCGTCCACCGCCAGTCTGACAAGATCCATCCAGGCAGGAATATCTTCCTCAGAGGCAGGACGGATCCTCTGTTCCATATCCTCTATCCCGCCAAATTCCACAGCTTCTCTATTTAAACAGTACCGAAGCTGCAGCGGGTAAAATTCCCGCTCTTCCCGGTACTGCCCCGGCGCCTTTTTATACATTGCCTTAAAGCTGTCTGCAAACGCCTGCTGGCTTTCATAGCCTGCCAGAAAGGCAATCTCCACAATTGGTTTCTCAGAAAAGACCAGCAGCTTGGCGGCCTCCGTCAGCTGTCTGCGCTTCACATAATCGTGCACTGTCAGGCCCGTTGTCTGCGTAAAAATCCGGTGAAGATAATACTTGGAATAATGGACCGCCTCCGCCACCAGCTCTAAATTCAGCTTTTCCGATAAATGCCCTTCGATGTAATCAATGGCTGCCTCTGTCTTCTCAACCCTGTGTTTCATCGCCGTCTCCTCCTTTCCCACCCAGTATAGCAGGAGACGGCTGTTTCGTTTTCATAATTCTTGCTCACAAATTTTTTCCTAGGCCGCCGCATTGGCGTTGATGGTATCTATCACTCGTTTGATTCCCAGCCACACGCTCATATCAGTGAATATCTCAACCACGCTTCCCCGATCGGTGAACGGCGGTTCCTGAAGCACAGAAAAATCCTTCATCATTCCATTGCGGACAATGTATTCCACAATCTGATTCACAAAGTAAATCTGCCGGCTGTCCAGATTCGCATCCGTCAAATAGGCTGAAAACGCCTCCTTGGCGGCGTTCATATCCAGGCCTACGATCTCGCGGACAAATTCCCCCAGAGGTTTCGCGCCAAATTCCTGCTCATAGTCCTGCTTCGTGCCGACCTCATGCCACAGAGTCTCTTCCAACGCCTCTATATCCGACTGAGTCAAAGGCTGATTCGTCTTTAACTTGGCAATCGCAGGATTGTCCTGGTGCTGCCTGATATAATGCTCCGCCTTGGCCTTATAATTTTTCAGCTCGTCATTTTCCAGCTCTGATTCCTTCCACTCCATGGAAAGAAGCTCGTCTGCAAAATTCGTCGTATATTTGACTTTTTCTGAAGAAACATACTTCATCAGATCACGGAGCTTTTCCCTGATTTCCTCAAATTCATTGATTCCGGCAGCTTCAACATAATCGGTATGCAGAATCTTATTGATCAAATCAGACTGAGCCTGAATCTCAGGAATATTGGACATGCCTGCAATTCCAGCCACTTTTCTGTTAAGATCTGTCCGGGCCTTCGAATACTTCTTTCCAACCAGATAAGCCAGCTCAATCCCGTACATAAGCGCGTCAAACCGAACGGCGTTTACCTCGTCCCCGTCCGGCTGGATCAAAGGCGCCACTTCCTCCCTGACAAGCAGAGTGTCCTCGTAGGTAAGGGCATGATAGCCGGACGGTTCCGAATACAGCTCCACATACTTCAGATGCTGGCGCACAGCAAAGCTGTCCCTCGGCAGTTCCCTCACCTTCCCGCTCATCTGATCCACCAGCGCTTTCCGGTATGCAGTCAGCCGGTCCGTCTGATATTCCATATCCTGAAGCTTATAGGAAATTTCAAACTGCAGATTAAAAATCGCCCCCTGAAGGGGAATTGTATTTGCTGCAGCTTTTCCTTTATTCATTCGGAAAAAATCAAAGTTTCCGCAAAAATCAAAAATATAGAATTTCTGCTTATCTTCTCCGTCCAACAGACCAGGACAGAGTCTTGTGCCACGCCCAATCATCTGCCAGAATTTCGCCTTGCTCATAACCTTTTTGAAAAATACCAGGTTCAGAACCTCCGGCACGTCGATTCCCGTATCCAGCATATCCACGGAAATGGCAATCTGAGGCAGCTTTTTCGGATCAGAAAATTCATCAATGGCACTCTGGGCATAGGTCATATAGTTGTCGATTACTTTCGCATAGTCTGGAAAGCTGGGGTACTCTCTATGGAACACTTCCAGAATCTTCTCTGCATGATCATGATTTCTGGCAAAAATAATCGTCTTTCCAAGCTTCTGGCCATAGTCAATTTTTATTCCGTCTGTCATCAGGATATTTAAAACCTGTTTGATTGTGTCCTCATTGAAAATCCATGAGTTGAGAGCTGAAGAGCCGATGGATTCCGGCAGATTCCCCTGTCCTCCTCCAAAGGTCGCCTCATAAGCTTCCTTATCCTCCTCTGACAGCTCGTCGTATACGATCCCCTGCTCAATGAATTTAAGCTTTGATTCCACAGAAACATAATCCACCAGATATTTATCCTTTACGGCCTGGGCCAGGTCGTATCCATAGGTGGGAACGCCGTTCTCCAGTTCAAAGATCTCATATGTATTTTTATCAATTTCATCCTTCGGCGTAGCCGTAAGGCCAACCAGAGGGGCGTCAAAATAGGCGAAAATATCTCTGTACTTGTTGTAAATGGAGCGGTGGGCCTCGTCGCAGATGACAAGGTCAAAATGGCCGCAGGTAAAGAGCTTTCCCTGGCTGTCGCTGACTGTATCGATGCAGTTCATCATGGTCTGGTACGTGGAGAACACACAGTGAGCGTTGTAATTGTCCTTCTCCTCCACCAGATTCGTACACGATAAACTGGGCAGCAGATTTACAAAGCTTCTTTTCGCCTGCGTGACAAGGGAATTTCTGTCTGCAAGAAAAAGAATATTTTTTACCCAGCCGGCCTTCAGAAGGCAGTCGCACAGCGCAATCACTGTTCTCGTCTTTCCGGAACCTGTGGCCATTACAAGCAGCGCTTTCCTGCGGTTCTTTTCATCGAAGCTTCTGCAGACTGCCTTAATGGCAGCTTCCTGGTAGTACCGCCCGGCAATATTCTTATCCACTGTGACATGCTCCAGGCTTGTCCGCATGGCCAATAAGTTAAACCACTTCTCCAGGTCTCTCTTGGAATAGATGACCGCGCATGGTCTCTCCGGATACTGCCCGTCGATAATATGCGTCTCGAATCCGTTAGTCAGGAAAATAACGGGCCTTCTCTTATATTTCTGCTCCAGCAGATCGGCGTAAAGCTTCGCCTGCTGCCTTCCCCTGGAAACGTCCGCGCAGGTCCGCTTCGCCTCAATCACCGCAAGAGGACGGTGCATATCATCGTACAGGACGTAATCCGCAAAGCCGATTCCAGACTGATTCGGCATTCCATGAAGCTCCACTTCATTGAGCCAGTCCTTTCCCTCCGTCCAGCCTGCCTCCATCAGCATGGCGTCGATGTATAGCTTCCTTGTCTTATACTCTGATAAATCAAGCGGCTTGGGAACATAGGCCTGCTGCTGTTCCTGCCTGCGGGCAGATAATTCTTCTTTCAGCGAAGCATTTTCCGCCATTAATTTCTGTAAATCCAGCTCCTGCTTCGCAGACTTCTCCTGTTCTCGTTCCAGTTCTGCTTTTACGGCGCTGGCTGCCGCTTTCGATTCCCTCGCCTTCTCAATCCGGGAAGTGATGACAGTTTTGTCAAAGGAGCGTTCTTCATACTGCTCGGAATAACAGCAGGCAACAAAGTCCAGATAGATAAACAGGTTCTCCAGGCAGAGCATGGCCTCGTCTCTTCCCAGCTTCTTATTGCTGTGGGCTACATTGTTGCCGCATCTCCTGATGTAGTCCATGCGCTTCCACAGATCAGGCCCCACAATATCCCTGTATTCCTCGGCATTCATCAGGCTCTGCAGATTATCCTGGTAGGGCATTTCCAGATCCGAATCCACAGAATACATCCATTTTACAGCAAACTCCATAGCCCGGCGGCTATTGATTATACTGGCCTCCGGATCCATAAGAATAATCCTCTCCGCAGATATGGCGACGTCTGCAAATCTGGAAAATTTTGGTTCCTGTTTTAAATAATCAAAATTAGTGATCATAGAGCGCCTCCCTCCTTTTGTAGTTCTTGCATATTGATACGAGTTTTTGCAAATGTTCTGTTAGTTTGAATAATTTTTAAAAAATCAACATCGCAGCGGCCTGAAGGTTTTAGTGAATTTTGATTTGTTGGTTTGGGCGACGAAAACGACGAACTGTTTCTGCAAATCAATTGGAGGGATTATTAGTATCAGTTCCTCTATCTGTTGCTTAGTAATTGCCTCTCTTGTTGCTCCACCAGCTGTAGCAACATTCCACAATAAACCCTGATAATTATGTTCTGTAAACATATTACAAACAAAATCTGGCAAAACTCTTTCTTTGCATCTGAGAATAGATACATGCTGATTAACTCTTGCAGGGAGCAAATCATCAGGTACAATGCAGCACCTTGCTACTGATGCTCCGGTAATGTTCAGAAGAATATCTTTTTTCTCAATTGTCACATTATTCAACTGTTCAGCCTGTTCATCTGTTATGTGTGCTAAATCCTTATATTCAAACCTATTGTTGTACACGTTCATGCTGCGAATCAAAGATATACCTTCATCACAATAACTTTCTTTACCGCCTTTAGGAGTTGCTCCTGATCCAATCTTGCTCATTAAATTCCTACATATCTCAGTATCCCATCCTTTATCATTAGCAACTGGATCACCAAAGAATTCGACAAATCGGGCTCTCACAAGGTCGTCTAACTTTTGCAGTTCCTGCTTTCTAGCATCAACAATATATGCTGCTTTTGAAAGAATTTCTGCAATAACATCTTGTTTTTCAATAGTTGGAAACGGAACCAACGTATTATCAAAGTCCTTTTTAACAATATGCTTCATGGTAGCGCCATGAGCCTTTGTTCCCATTTCTTTCAGATTATATTTAACAGCAAACACAAAATATTGTTTGTTCACCTCTTCTTTATCAAATACAACCTTAAAAATATGTTGATTTAAGAGAGCTTTTCCTCGATTCCAAATATACACACCTAAACTGGCCGACCAAGAAATTAAAATATCACCATCATTAATCTCAATTTTTTCAGGATAATCACCATTATAAAAGCCCAAATCATAAGTGTTCCCTGTAAGGTCTTGAATTCTAATAATTGGAAGTCCTTCTTTTCCTCTATCTTCTGGCTTAAATGCGTATCCATTTATATAAGTGGCGAGATCGCCTAACCGTTTTTGTTCCATCTATATCTTCCCCTACAACTCCGAATTGATCTAGGCGATGAATTTTTGATGGGACGTTTTTACGT
>ERZ1673736.4718-NODE-4718-length-10702-cov-74.346013_pt1 | contig 10702 bp, 8 predicted proteins | sample MGYA00580212_ERZ1673736 | MGnify/ENA primary metagenome ERZ1673736 (study PRJEB41218, sample SAMN15661752) | gut metagenome | host: Homo sapiens | place: Canada: London | collected 2015-08-20/2019-03-30 | study: EMG produced TPA metagenomics assembly of... | reverse complement strand
CCTTTTTATCCAACGCATATATGCCATCGGATATTGTGCCAACAACGTAGCAACTGTCTTTGGTCATCACCGCACGATTAATGGTATGCTTCCTGAATACATCATCACATTCGGTTTCCCATTTTTCCACCCTCCCATCTCGATAGAGAAAACCTCCCTGATTACGGGTAAGCATTAAAACCGCATCATCATAAGGAAGCCCAGCCAGGACATCGCTATTCCCAAATGCCTTTCTGGGAATAAGTTCTTCCATTTTCCTGCCAGAAAAGACACAAAGTCCACCATTTATTCTTTGAGAATAAAAAGTATTTCCAACCTGAAATAAGTTCAGAGGAAGACTCTTCATCCGAGTACCTTCCACCGAATTTCCATTATAAAAAAAGAGAGAACCAAACGATTGAAAAACAATTTCTCCTTGAACGCAAACAATGTTCCAGATTTCATCGTTATGAAAAGTAAAATCCTTCACCTCATCTTTTAGCGAATGATATTCAAGGGTATTATAAGGAGTACGGACAAAATAACCGAATTCTTCGTAAGAGCCTACATAAATTCTTCCATCTTTACTGATATATATAGCACGCACAATTCCTTTTGTCGGTAATTCATACAACCGCCAAGCACTTCCATCAAATTCCAGCAGTCCATTATTATTGCCAAAATACATCACCCCTCTTTCATCTTGTGCAATAGACCAATTCTGAATACCGGCATTATAATCCGACACCGAATAGTTCCTCACTATAGGAGAAAAAGGTATGGGTGAAGCTTGCAGCAAACTACTGAAAACCAAAAACAAGAGAAACGTTATTGCAATTCTCATGAGTACTGTTTATAGGTATTTACCAGCAAAGATAAAGCTTTTTGCGTTTTCGTAAAAACAAAATCGCAGATTATCCTCTTTTATAGAAAGATAACCCGCGACAACTGATAACTCACTTTATTAATTTTCAGCCGTTTTCTGTTTTCCCAAAGGAATAGAAACCCCCAAGTAAGCATTGACATTCTTCGTATTCTTGCCAAAGAACATATAATCTGTTCCTGCAAAGAAGGAACCCAGCTTCAATGCCAGACCGAAGGTTTTACCAGCTCCTTGAAGTACGGAATAGCTGGCAGCTACATTGAAAGCATTCGTCGGACGGATGCAGGCAGAGAAAGTCAACTCATTCAAAGTTTTCGGTTTGGCAAAACGACCGGTATACAAGGCACCCACTACCAGCCAATCATTCAGTAAGGCATATTCAGCGCCAAGAACCATTGTAGAAGTCAATCCACGGGTACGGCTCTTCTCAGAAGCCTCCTCCGTCTTGAGCTTCAACATGTCATAGTTAAGAATCTCGCCGCTGTTCACAATATTCATGAACTCCTGCTGCGAGGCCGGGTCAAGAAGATCATAAGTCTGCTCTGCATTGGCTCGCGCTATACTGGTATTCGATTTAGACCATTTGATAAAACCCAAATCAAGAACTGAAGCAGAAAGTGTCAATTTATCCAGTAACTTGTAAGATACTCCCAAATCAATAGCCCCACCATATCCGGCAAAACCGAAACTGCCAAAATCGATTTCATCGATATAATCGCCACTCTCATTCTCGGGAAGCTCCAACAGCTTTGACGAGTTCTCCAAAGTTGCATCCACTTGAATGGAAGCTTTACTCGTCACTCCTGAAGAGCCGACAGAAGGAGTTTCCACATGAATCTGGTTGATGTTCAGCTTTAAGTTACCGATACCCAGCAGCATCTTCACCTTACCACCTACAGCCAGTCGGTCTGTGATATTCCTTGCAAAGCCAAGGCCGACTTCCGCATAGGAATTTATCTCAAGCTTCTGTCCATTAATGGTTTCGTTAATACCCAAATAGTCAGAAATATTGTCACCAAACTCCCGGCTGCTCATGTTATTCATAAACTGGAACATGGTTTTCGGTATGGCGGCACCGATATCATTACGCAACCCTACATTGACTGACCAGAAGCTCTTCCCTTTATACCACCCGGCAGACAGAATGTCGGTACTCAAATTCACATTCAAGTTATTGGTAGCATCCAGTCGGTTCATAAAGTCATTGCTCATGAAATAGTCGCTGTCATCACTGTTTTCAATAATGTCCATAATATCCCTATACCCCAGGGAACTGGAGTTGACGGTAGCATTCAACGAACCTATCACGGGAATATTCAGATAACCGCGTCCCGGCATCAAGGCCGGATTGAGTTGCATACGCTGGTTACTTCCTTCCATAAAGTAGGAAGTGCGTAGGAACTGGGCTTGTCCAGAAAGAGAGAAGCAAAGCAACAATACCACAGACAGCCATACTTTCAGAGAATTCAATCGTTTCATAACCTTGTCAATATTTTCATTATCACCTGCAAAAATATAAAACAAGTTAATACCCTACAAACAACTTAACCGGATAGCCGTGCATAAAAGGCTTATACAGAGACTATCCGGTATAAATTAAGGAGCAAATAAAAGAATCCTCTTAAGAATGTCCTTATACTATTTCATCATAAACATGTTCATTTGCTCTCGTAGCGGTACTCAGAAAAACCGGGGCTGTCTCCTTTCTTTGTTGCAGAGACATTGACGTCACTGCCGGAGCACTCAACATTTCCTTGTATTTTTCCGGAGCAGTCAGTATCTTTACAGCCTCTTTCAAATCATCATCATCTTTCAACTGCTGGATAATGCTTCCACGCTGGAAATAATAACGTTTGATGATTTCTACCGCAATCATGCTCTTGATGTCCTTGGAGAAATGGTCAAGGTCACGGTCCAGATTATGCGACAATTTTTTCTCCAGCGCTTCAAACTCTTTCGAAGCATCAGTCAGATAGCCCTCAAATTCGGCCATCTCCTTCAAGTTCTTCAGCATCTTCTCTGTCTGCTGGTCGTATTTGAAGTCCGCCTTTTTCACCATCGTCTTGAAGTCCGCATAATCGGCATCTGTAATTTCAAACTTCTCTGCTGAAGGGATGGTAGGATGTTTCAGGCAATAGTCCGTGGCATAATTGAAAATAAGATTGTCATTGACAAGATAGAACAGAATGTTGGGCAGCTTCTCCTGCTTCACCGCAATGTCCGGAGTCACGCCTCCACCATCCCGCACTTCACGTCCGGCAGCCGTATGGAACACGGTAGTAAGGCTGTCCGGAATACGTCCCACACTGCCGTCCTCATTCCGGTGCTTGTAGTCGATAGCCTGCACACAACGGCCGCTGGGAATATAATATTTGGAAGTCGTCAGCTTCATGGTACCACCGTATGGTAACGGACGGGTGGTCTGCACCAATCCCTTACCGAAAGTACGGTTACCGATAATGACCGCACGGTCAAGGTCCTGCAAAGAGCCCGCAAGGATTTCTGACGAAGAAGCCGTTCCGCCATTGACCAGAACAGCCAAAGGAATTTCCAGATCCAACGGTTCACGCAATGTCTTGTAGGTATTGCTGGCTTGCTTAATCTTACCCTTTGTCGTCACAAGTGTTTTTCCGCGAGGCAGAAAGAAGTTGGCTATCTCTATAGACTCATCCAGCAAGCCACCCCCATTGTTCCGCAAGTCAATCACCAACGAAGTCATCCCCCGCTTCTTCAAGTCCAGAAAAGCCTGCTTGAACTCCTTGGAAGGATTCCCCGAGAAGGTGCTGAGATTGATATAACCTATATTATTATCCAGCACCGTATAATAAGGTATGAACGGCAATTGGATGGAACGGCGCACAATGTCGAAATCCAACGGTTTCTCTGTACCGGGACGCTGCACTTTCAGCTTGAAGCTGGTACCCACTTGTCCGCGAAGCATCTCGCTGACTTCCTGGTTGTTCTTTCCGGCAAGGTCTTTTCCGTCAATTTCCATCAAAATATCTCCGGCTTTCAGGCCTACATCGGCAGCAGGCATATTCTCGTATGGCTCAGATATCATGGAACGTTTCAGTTTCGGATTCCAAGTAATCACAGAACCTATACCACCATAGGAATTCTTCAGCATCTGCTCCAATTCGCTTTGGTCATCTTCCGGATAATACTCCGTGTAGGGGTCCAGCGAGTAGAGCATGGCATCAATGCCTTCACGGATAGTCTTGTTCGGATCAATCGTATCCACGTAGAACATATCCAACTCTTTCACAATGGAATTGAATATATCCAGATTCTTTGCTATTTGGAAACTACGGCTATCACCACTCTTAAACCCCCAAAAACAAACGGCTCCCGCTACAATCAGCAAGGTAACCATCCAGCGTATCTTTAAAATTCTTCTCATAATTATGATAATGTGCTAATATGCCAATGTGCCAATGTGCTAATAACCTGCAGCGTAATAGCGAAACAAATATTGCGCAGCCAATTAGCACATTGGCACATCAGCACATTAATTAATTAATAAAATTTCTTCCTTGATTTTTTCCCATTGTGCAGCCTGAAGCTCTGTACCCACCACTTGTATCACATCTTTGGAGAGAAGGGAGCCTATCTTGCCACATTTCTCCAGCGAGTAGCCACACGTCAGTCCATACAAGAAACCTGCCGCAAAATAGTCGCCAGCTCCTGTAGTGTCCACCACTTTCTCTACCGGAGCCGCTTGTACCTGCACCATCTCTGTACCTTTGCGAATCAGAGAACCACGGGCACCCACCTTTACAATGGCTATGCTACACATTTTGGCAATGATGTCCAATGCTTCCTCCGGTTCCTTACCCGTAAAGGCCTTTGCCTCTTCCTCATTGGCAAAAACAATATCCACATATTTGTTGACCAACAGAGAGAAAAATTCAAGGTCTCCTTCTACTATATTGTAGCTCGCCATGTCCAAACATACTTGTAAGCCGGCCTCTTTAGCCAGCTCAATGGCACGGAGAATCATATCATGGTCTTGCACCAGATACCCCTCTATAAATAGGTAAGCATATCCTTTGAACATATCCAGCGAAAGATCTTCCGCCTTCAATGTAGAAGCCGCCCCCAAATAAGTGCCGAAAGTGCGCTCTCCATCAGGAGAAATGAAAGTAGAGGCTACACCGGACGGAAGGGTAGTGGAAAGCAATAAATCCGCCTCTGTCCCATGCTCCAGCAGACTATCCCGGAAAAAGTTACCGTAAAAGTCATTGCTTACTTTTCCGATGAATCCCGTACCCGCACCAAGGCATGCCATTGCCCGAATTGCGTTTCCGGCAGAACCTCCGTTAGCCAGATGCGTCTCCATCCGGCTGAAATACTCACTAATTTTCAAGAACTTATCTTCATCAATCAGAGTCATACTTCCTTTCGGGAGCTGCATCTCCGTCAAAATATTATCATCCTCAATGATTGCCAGTGCATCAACCAAAGCATTGCCCAACCCAATTATTTTATCCATCTTCGATATTTTTTTTGCAAAGATATTGCATATTTCAAAATATCCTATTACTTTTGCAGCGCATTTGAGAAAAAACAACATTCTTCCTTAGCTCAGTCGGTTAGAGCATCTGACTGTTAATCAGAGGGTCCTTGGTTCAAGTCCAAGAGGAAGAGCGAAAAGGTTCGTCAATTAGGCGAACCTTTTTTGTTTTCCCACATTATCCCACACAAAAGACAAACATTTCTATTTCATATTCAAAGATTTAACATACATTTGCCAAATGTAAAGTAAGGAGTTTCATAAAAGCACCTGTCTTTATTTATTAGAAAAACATATTTTAATCCAAACACCAAACTACAATGAAAACTCTTTTATTCTTTTTAGTCATAGGATTCAGCCTATGTACCGCTGGTAAAGCACAAACCTCTCTTGTTTCTACGCGAGAAAAATTCCGCCACCATGAAATATCCGTCAGTTACGGCTTCCTCCCCATTACCGACGCCAATAGTATAGCCGAAGAGTTTATTGCTCCGACAGCAAGTTTTGGAATCTATACACGCGAGAAGACCAGCTATTACGGCGCTCTGAATATCAGTTATATTTATAGAATCAACCGTAAAATCAGCCTAGGCGTAACCGGAGGAATAACCGGTAATAGAGGGACGGCCAGTAGCCTTTATGAAGTTTTGGATGAGAATAAGAACGATGACCGGCGCTATCTGTATATCCTCCCCACCTTCCGGTGGCATTGGTTCACCCGCCCCCAATTCTCCCTATATTCCTCTGCAGGGCTCGGCGCCTATTTCCTCCGGAACAGCTTTGGAGGAGACACTTATCACAAAAAGGAATTTGCCTATCAGTTCAGTTTTCTGGGTATCGAATATGGAAATCAGTTTGCCTTCTTCACCGAATTCGGCGTAGGATATACGGGAACAATCGTGGCAGGCGGACGTTTCCGCTTCTGATTCACGAACCCGCCACTGCCAGCGTCAGGATACTAACATGTACGCCTCCCACATCTTTAAGCGCATCGGCACATGCAGTTGTAGTGGCTCCGGTGGTCAGTACATCATCCACAATAAGGATATGTTTCCCCACAAAGCGTTCCGGATAGCGGAGAAGGAAAATACCGTCTACATTTTCCCAACGCTCGTAAGCAGACTTTCGGGTCTGCGTTTCCGTATGTCTTCTGCGCAGCACGGAGGACACATCAATAGGAATACCCGTTACGGCAGAAACGCCGCGCGCTATACATTCACTCTGATTGTATCCGCGCAACTTTTGTTTGCGGGGATGTAGAGGAACGGGGATAATTACGTCTATACCACGGAAAAAACCGGTAGCCGCCAGCTCCGCTGCCATAAAACGCCCCATTATTTCTCCCAAATCTTTCCGGCCTCCATACTTCAGTTGATGCAGGATGTGGCGGAAATCACTTCCTTTGTGATAATAAAAGAAGGAAGTGCCGCGTTCCAGAGGTATCTTCCCCCAAAACATACGCTCCACGGAGTTGTCTTCGCGAAGATGATAGTTTGTCCGTGGCATATTCATATTACACCTGATGCAAATGCCCTCTTCTCCCTCTTGCAAAGAGCTCCCGCATACAGCACACTGACGCGGGAAGAAGAGATGGACAAAGGACAAGAACCAGGCTTTAAATGTGTTTTCCATAAAAAAGTGTAATAAGGCAATAAGAACCGTATCAGAATGGCAGCGCCTCCCGTACCAACCGCAAAAACAACGGATGCAGCGGCCCGTTGGTGGCTATGATATGATGCCCTTCTATAAAGTTCTCGTTTCCCAAAAAGTCTGTTACCTTACCGCCGGCTTCCAACACCATGAGTGCAGCCGCAGAGAAATCCCACTTACCGATAAAAGCTTCCAGCCAAGCGTCAAAACGTCCGGCAGCCACATAGCAGAGGGCAAGCGCCGCCGAACCATTCATGCGAATGCCTGCAACCTTACCGTAAAGTTCGTGTATCAAATGTTCGCCCGTACGGGCATACTGCTCGAAATTGTAGGGTAACTCTGTCACCACAAAAGCGTCTTTCAGTTCACTGACAAGCGAAACACGCAACCGTTCTCCGTTCACATAGGCTCCTCCTCCTTTCCAAGCATAAAAACACTCGTCTCGGCAGGGTTCATAAACCACACCCAGCAAAAGCGACTGCTTGTCACGCAAGGCAATACTTACACAATAGGGAGCATTGTCGTGAATATAGTTCGTTGTCCCATCCAAAGGATCCACTACCCAGCAATACGTTTCGTCACTATAGGCAGCAGACCCTTCTTCGGCAATGAATCCGGCTTCGGGAAGCAATTTCCTAAGGGCAGATACAACCTTTTTCTCGGAAGCCTTGTCCACATAAGATACATAATCGTGCGCATGTTTTTCCTGCACCACCTCCCGACGGAAACTTTTCCGCTCTTCCTTCAAAAAATGCCCGGCTTCACGGGCTACACAGCAGACAGCCTCTGTCAACGCCTTCAAATTTTCCATATTCTTATATTATTTACCATTCGCATCTTCCTGATAAATGAGCCTCCCCCGTTGGCTGACCGTCCACTCACCGTCTTCCAGACGTACGTTTTTCGTATCATCATCTTCCACATTCCAGGCATATCCACCGGCAGGCAGACCTCGACGGTCCAGAATTTCGTTCGAAACACCTTCCTCCGAGAAAAACAACTCCACTTGCGTAGAGTCCGGACTGAACACCAAGAACAAAGTCTTCCCGGCATCATCCACTGCATTCATGCGGACACCTTTCTCCCACAAACGGATGCAATCTTTCTGCACCTCGCTCCACGTATATCCGGCAGAAGCAATACAACCATGTTCGTCTTTATCACTACCAACCACGGCCTCTTTTTCCTTTCTCTCCGAAGTTTCCGCTTCCTTTTTACCGCCGTTTCCACAACCGGTCAACAAAGCTCCGGCACATATCAGGCACATAGATACAACCTTCATATTCATACGCTTGTTTTTATTAGTTTTCAATTGACAAAGTTAAAAACAAATCGGCAGTACTAAAAGTTTCTTCCCTTTTTATACGCACGGCTCTTTCGTTTAAAGGAGTTATCGGGAGTCAGAAGGAGTCATCAGCCGGCAAGTCGGCTTAGGAGTTAAAGCCGATAGTTCTGTGAATACATACACAAGAGTATCGGCTGTAACCCCTAGCGGAGCAAAGTGATAACTCCTCTAACTCTCTTGCTTGTCATGGCTTGAGATATACCACTGTTTTTCCACTACCATATTTGCGAATAATACCTTCTTCCAGAAATAGGTTCAAATCGGCCACCGCCTGATGTTTCGCCTTTCCGGTCAGCTGTTCATAATCAGTACGCGTAATGCAGCCATACTTATTCAAATGCTGCAACAGTTTTTTTCTCCGCTCCTCCAATGTCAATTTGGAATGAGAGATATAGGGAGATGCTTTCCGTTCCAGCTCCCGGCATTGAAAGCGGTTGCGGAATCTACTGCTGATACGTAAGTTCACATTCTGAAAATGTACGGACGGAGAGCGAATATCCTTTTTATTCGCCACGGCCTTGTCGCACTTCAATGACAACGAAAAGAATCCCAATTCGCCCACTTCAACTATCCATCCGTCTGCCAGCCAACTGTGCAACTCATCCGTTATAGCCTGCAACGTGCCATCGAGAATGGCAGGGCTGAAACCGGTAGCCTTGTGAACCAGTTCGCGGAATTTATCGGCAGGAATGGTTCCTTTGGGAAGAATACGGGCGTGAAGCAGCTTTTCTTCACCGTCCTCCGGAGAAGGATTGGGGGTCTGGTATAAATCGTAATAAGCACTCATATAATTTAGAATATCAGTTGGGCAATATTATTCATTCAATGCTGCAAGAACAAGTCCTGATGCACCGAGTTTAATTCGTTAGACAGTTGTTGCTGTTTCGTTAAACGTCCATCTTACGAAAGAACAACAATTGTCTAACGGAAAGAAGACATCTGTCTAACGAATTAAAAACAACGCCCAAAGGTATTAATAAAAAGGGAAGTAGGGATTAAAAAAGGGGAAAAATCGCTCTAATAATAGGTTCATTGGCGTAATAAAAGCTTTTATTCAGTTGGTTTTTAAACAGACTCTTAAATGAGCAAAGTTGAGAATAAAAAGTTGCCGTTCCAAACAAAGAAAGAATATTTATTTTGCTCCTGCTGGGCAACTCCATAACATCGCCATAGAACACCTTCCAAGCAGCGACTCTACTTTTATAGCGGAACAAATAAATTTCTATCGGTTGTCGTCTACGCGACAATTGGTTATGATAAAAGACAAAAGCCATATTAAAGAAGCTGTTCTCTATGGAGGTCTTAAATATGATGCTGATACAACAGCTTTAGTAGTCGAAAACAAAAAATATACTGATATTCCTCGAGACTTGAATATTCAACATACCTTCTATCCGGATTCCCTAAACCTGCGTGACGGAGCCAAATACCTTCCCGCCACTAAGATAGAAGCTGAACAAATTAAACAAGCACTAGAGAATACGAGACTTCAGCCAGCCTTATATATGGATTTACGAGGTACAGAAGAATCTTTTAAAGCTTTATCAGGTAAGAATATCAGTATGCTACATATCGCCACTCATGGTTTCTATTGGACAGAAACAGAAGCCAGACAGACAAAGGATCTTGATTTCTTGATGATGGGAGACAATAACCAATCACGCTACGTAGAAGACAAAGCATTGACTCGATCAGGACTGCTATTGTCAGGAGCAAATATTGCACTGAAAGGAAATCCTTTGCCGGAAGGATTAGAAGACGGCATACTCACCGCCAAAGAGCTTGCCGGTTTAGATTTACGAGGGTTAGACCTGGTAGTACTTTCTGCCTGCCAAACCGGACTGGGAGAAATAACCGGTGACGGAGTATTCGGCTTGCAACGCGGTTTCAAAAAAGCGGGAGCCAACACATTATTAATGAGTCTCTGGAAAGTGGACGATAATGCTACTCAACTCTTGATGACACAGTTTTACAAGAATCTGCTCGCAGGAAAGAGCAAATTTGAATCTTTGCGCGAGGCCCAGAAGTATGTACGTGACTACGAAGTTGAAATTGAAACAACTCCCGACAAGCGCTGGCAGTCAGAAGCCAGGCAAAAAGAAAAACAGAGCAAAAAGCCTATGCCCAAAGAGTTCAAGAAAATAAAAAAATATAAGGATCCCTTTTACTGGGCTGCATTCATTTTATTGGATGCAATTGATTAACTCTTAATTTATGAAAAACATGAAAAATTACTTATTGTGCATATTCCTTGCAGTATTTACCATCAGTATTTATGGGCAAAACCACAAGAATGCTGCGGACTATAGGACAGATGCAATAAATGGAAACG
>ERZ1673736.4711-NODE-4711-length-10732-cov-4.596891_pt1 | contig 10732 bp, 9 predicted proteins | sample MGYA00580212_ERZ1673736 | MGnify/ENA primary metagenome ERZ1673736 (study PRJEB41218, sample SAMN15661752) | gut metagenome | host: Homo sapiens | place: Canada: London | collected 2015-08-20/2019-03-30 | study: EMG produced TPA metagenomics assembly of... | reverse complement strand
TGCCGGAGGCGCTGTTGGATGCGCTGTCGGCTTTGCTGCCGTTGCAGGCAGCCAGTGCACCGGCGGTGACGCCGGACATGGCGGCAGCCGCAGCCACCTTCAGAAAGCCCTGACGAGAGATCTTTTTCATGGGGGATTCTCCTTTTCTTCTTATCTTTCCAGAACGTTCTACTTTTGCTTGTCAAAAGTTTAACTTTGTCCGACATCTATCATACACTTGAGGCCAAGGCGCAAGTCAAGCCTAAACAGAAAGATCTTTGCGGCGCAAAAAACGATACAGCGTCCAAAGGAGGAAATACAATATGTCCACAGGGGAAAATAGGATCCGGATCCGCAAATATCCCATCGGTACCTTTGCCCGGATGGCAGGCGTATCTACGCACTTTTTAAAGTTTTATGAGGAAAAAGGCATCCTGCATCCGGTGGTGCAGGACAACGGCTACCGCACCTATGATATCCGGGACGCCAGCTTTGTGCTGGAATGCCGCCGGATGAAAAACATGGGGCTTTCGGTAAAGGAGATTGAAAAGGCGATCAACGACAGCACCCCGGCAGAGACGGAACAGCTCCTTGCACAGCAGCAAAATGTGCTGGAAGAACAGCTGTGGCAGCAGCAGATGCACCTGCAGGGGCTGCAAAACCTGCGGGCTGCCCTCAGGTTTTGCCAGCAGCAGGAGTGGAGCGTCCGCACCGCACCGGATATCTGGTTTTTGGCCCACACCATGGACCAGGAGTTTTTACAGGAGGAGGGCATCTACCGTCAGCTGCCCCAGTGGCTGGAGTGGATGCCGCTGGTCACATCAGCGCAGATGATCACCGCCCTGCCGGAGGGCAGACTCCGCGCAGAGTGGGGGCTGGGGGTGGAGGTGCAGCAGGCACAGCAGATCCGCCTTGCCCCCGATGCCCCTGCAAGGCTGGTGCAGCAAGGCAGGGTGCTGGAGATATATGGGTCCTGGCAGGTGACGGAGAACGGGCAGAACGAAGCGCAGATGTACCGCACCTGCATGGACCGTGCCGCCGCTCTGAACCTGATCCCGGAGCCTATGGTGTATCGCACCGTGTTCTGCTACACCGAAAAGGCAGGGCTGCGCCAGATGCACTGTATGCTGCGGGTGGCGGTAAAAGCTCCCCGGTAAAACCAAGGGGCTGTTGCACAAGCCCCAACAAAAAGACCAGAGTTATTTAGCCAAAAGGCTTTACAACTCTGGTCTTTTGCTTTAACGTTAGTCAGATCTTCTTCCATTTCCAATTCCGGATACTGCTTGCCATAACGTTCTTTGAATTTCGGCAAAAGGTTCATAACGGCCTTGATTCGTCGTTTGCAGTATGCATCCGTCAAATCATAGTGTTCCACAAAATCGCTTTTGTGTGTGCGCTGCACTTTGTAGGCCATGTCTACGTTTCGCTGAAACACAGACTTCACTTTTGTCAGTTCCGGATTGACCGGAGCACGCTGCTTCTTTTTCTTTGCCACTACGCTTCACCGTCCTTTAATTCCAATTATACCGACAAAAGACATTCATAGCAAGAATACAACGATAATTAGTGCTTGACAAAAATTCAGTCATAGGTTTTCGCCATACATACAAAAAAACGAGGATGTATTCCCAAAATGGGAAGAGTCCTCGGCGGTATTCGTTTATCGGGTCTGCGTTTTTTCGATGGTGTCCTTTTCCTCTGCAAAAAATCGTTCTACGTTTTTCTGTGCCCGAACCAGTTCTTGCATCTCGTTCCGTGCTTTGCGGTAGTCCGGGTAAGCGGCTTTCTTCTTGGTCAGTAGCTCTGCAAACTCCGCATCCAACTCCTTGACCTTCGGCAATTTTTGCAGCCCGGCTTCGTCAAAGGCGGTTTTCGCCGCCTTGTGCAGAGTGATCTCCTCCCGGTGGGCGTCCAAAAACTTTTTGCGGTACCCGGCTTTCCGATAGGCGGCGTACACTTCACGGGTCTTGGCATAGTTAATGATATGGTTTTTTAGCACGGCGATTTCCGTCAATCTTGCTTCTGCCGCCTTGATGGAATCGCCCATAGCATGATAGCGTTCCGTTGCTGCCGCTGCACGTTCTCGCAGTTCCTCGGCACTGCCGATTTTCTGCTCCTGTAAAAACAGCAGGGTCTTGGACATCTCTTTCAGGTTGTGCTTTGCTGCCCACTTTTTGTAGCCCTCACCTTTGCCTTCTGCCATTTTTTCCTGAATGTCCACTAATAGGTGGAAAGGCTGCTCTTTCGGCGGCTGCTTTTGATGCGGACGGTGTTCGGCTTCTCCGGCGATGACCGCTTTGATTTCCTCCTCGCTGTACCCTTCGCCCAGCGTTTTGAAACGGATGAACCGCTTCTGCCGGGGGCCTTTGACAGAGGTGTACTTGCCCCGTTTGATCTCATAGCCCTGCTGCACCAATGCCGAAAGAAAGGCTTCAAAATCCGTGGGGTTTTCCGCAAGGATGGTGTCGATGACCCCGCACAGCCGCTCCCGGTTGCTCTCTTTTGGCGGGTAGGGGATGCGCTTCTGCCGGTCCCGGTAGGGTTTGATCTCGATCACTGAGAGTTGATGTTCCAAACAGATCCGATCGCTGAGACGCTGCACAGCAAAGGAGGAAAGCCAGAAGTTTTTGAACTTTCGGGTTCCATCCAAGGCCGTGGAGTTATAAAGGATATGATTATGGATGTGTGCCTGGTCGGTATGGGTGGCAACGATAAATGCGTATTTGCCTTTCAAAAAACGCTCTGCAAACTCATATCCAATACGATTGGCCTCTTCTGGGGTGATTTCGCCGGGCTTAAAGGACTGCCGTACCTGATAGGCGATCACATCGCTTTTTTGGATGCGTCCAGTAGATCGTTCATACAGACGTTTTGTCAGCATGAATTCTTCATCCACAGTCAAAGGGCTGCACGCATAGCTGCTGACCAACTCTCCCTTGTTCGTTTTGTCAGGATTCTGCGCATAGTCCGTGCGGCTTTTCAGGCAGGCCGCAACCGACTTTCCTTTGTTTTTGTGCAATGCAATCAGCCGTGTTGCCGCCATGCAACTTCACCTCCTCTATTTCAAAGAAAAATGCCGCCCGGAGGCGGCATCTGAATCGTTCTTCTAGTTTTTTGCAGTCTGCTGCCCCTGCAAGACATATTGCCTTGTACGCAGCTTCTGCCAACAGGCATCCGGAAAGATCAGGGAAGCGGACTACATTCTGGTACATCACCAGAACAGCCAATATGAGAATGCAGCGCAGGAGATGAATGGTCTGCTGTGGATAAGCCATACTCAGCTTCGCAGTATTCGGTGCAGGGAGGGTGTTTTCCGCAGGGTTTGATCATTCGCCGGATTCCATGTACCGCAACCGTTCCATCAGACGCAGATGTTCCAGAAAGCTTTTCTCTTTGAGGATGGCGATGCCTTGTTCCTCGTCCCCAAGGATCAGCAGATTATCCCCCGGTTGTATGTCAAATATCTTCCGTGCATTTGCGGGGATGACGATCTGCCCTTTATCTCCCACTTTTACCATGCCGAAAACGTGTTTTCCTTTGGGTGGCACTTCCAACCCTAAGTTTTCCCGGTCGGTTTTCTCGTAGTTCACGAGGTCATCCATAGAAACACCGAAAACATCTGCCAGTCGCTTGCAGCGTTCAATGTCCGGCAGAGATTCTCCAGTCTCGTATTTTGATAAAGTCTGGCGTGTCACGCCGATTTTTTCCGCCAGTTCATCCTGTGAATAACCGCGAATCTTACGAAGTGAGATCAAATTGTCCTTAAACACGTTTTTTCTCCTTTCCGACTCCAAGGACGCACCAGCGCAGAATGGGTATCCGGCTGATGAGTTCATCCAGCAGAAATGCGCCGATAAAGGCTCCGATGCCCACCAGCAGATAGACCAGCATTTCCGACGTGTTGGGGGCGTGTTCGTGCAGTTCATACGAGATCACAGCAATGGGCAGATAATGAAAGATGTACAAACCCCATGACTTTTTCGCCATCCAGTGTGTGAATGCGTTTGAGATGTCGGCATAATTTCTCATCGTTGTAAGGATTCCAAGAATGGCAAACCAGCAGTAAACGCAGGCATGGATGTTGTTCAGAACAGGTGCAATGGCGTAATTTTCACCAAAATAGCGCACGGTGTACGAGATGCCAAGCACAGCCGAGGCTGTGTCAAACATCCACCACCACTTGCACAGCCGTCCCATTACTTCCTCGTGGGAAAACAGAAAATAGCCTGCAAAGAAGCAGAATCCATAAATACCAAACCGATAAACGGTGACGACTGGGGTGTTCAATACCTGTGCCGAGCCATAAACGGCAGTCACCAGCAGGACAATGCTCCAGACCGGTGCTTTGGAACAGAAGTTCCAGGCCCGGCCTTTTTCAATTTTCCGAACCACAAGCAAAAGCATGGAGAACAACCAGAGCATCTGGATGTACCACAGAGGTCCTACACCGGACAGCACGGTGATTAGATATACTATAGGCATCGGAAGGTCCGCAATGTTCAGTCCGCCGCCAATTTTCAGGTTATAGATACCAAGAAGCCACTGGAACACGAACAAGCCAATTGTGGACGGAACCAGCAGCTTGCGGGTTTTATCTTTCAGAAATTGTTTTGTGGTGTGGCTTTGCAGATAGTACTGTGCGCTCATCCCTGACGCAACAAACAGCAATGCCATGAACCAAGGGTAAACCAGATATTGAAAGCAATCCTGTAACTGATGCTTCCGGAAGGGGCCAATCACACCAAAAGGCTGCACGCCATTGTACATATAGACCACATGGTAGATTACCACCAAGACCACCGTCATCCAGCGGATGTTATCCAGATACAACTTTCTTGCAGGATTCATGACATTCCCACCTTTGCAATGATTTTTAACACAGTATAGCACAAAGTCTTTTTCTTTGCGACCAACTTTCCTTGGCAAAAACATTCGGTTCATGTTAAGATTCGTTGCGGTTCATCTGAATTTGCAAACAAAACGAAAGACTGCGCCGTAAACGGAACACAGCTTAAACTCTTCATCTGCCGTCAGGGTGCTGCAAGCATAGCTGCTGACATACTGTCCCTGCTCGGTCTTGTCCGGATTTTCGATATAGTCCGTGCGATTTTTCAGGCAGGCCGCAACGGCCATGCCTTTGTTTTTGTGCAGCGCAATCAACCGTGTTGCTGCCAGTGCCATCACCCCCTAAAAAAGAAAATGCCGCACATCGGCGGCATCGAGATTATTTGGATAATTTTTCGTGGTCGGCGGCACCTGCCAGATACATGGCTTCCTGCCGAACACTTTCTAACTCGTTGCTGATTGCATCCAATTCCAGATAGAGGCTCCATGCTTCTTCGCCGATAAGAGATTTCAACGCAATCTCTGCGGCAATCTTTTTCTGGATCAGTGCACGATATTCATCATCGTCTGCAAGTTGTCGTTGCAGAATATCTTTCAGATTTTCCCAATAATAGTCGGTCATAGCATCTGTGTCCATCTAATCCCTCACAATCCGGCAACCCAGCCACTAAAACGCTCTGCTGCATCTGCAATCAAAGCACCCATGAAAATCAACACAAAGCATCCAAACTCCGCCACCAGCAAGATCAAAAACTGCAGCCACTCCCGGCAGTACAGCGTATAAAGGCCGCAGACAAAAATATACAGCATGGGCAGCGCCAGCACGAACGCCGACAGGTTCAGCGTCCATTTCAGCATCAGCGCAAGGAAAGCGGTAATCAACCAAAACGGGAAAACGATCATCTTAAAAACGAACCTCATATCTAGCACCCGCCTTTCTTTCACCCCGATTATAAAGGTATCAACGATTGCTTTGCAAGGATGTCAACCCTTATGTACCCCCGCAGCCCTCCAACTGCGGGGAAAAATCTTAGAGTTCTGCCAGCCGGGAGAGGATCTGCCGGGCGAGGTCGGTCAGTTCTTCCAGCTGGCAGCGCAAGGCTTCTACGTCTTGGGGATAGAGATAGCCAGTTAGGTGGGCTTCGTGGGTGTATTGGTTCAGGTTATTGCTGCACATCTGTAAAAGATAAGCCATTCTGTGCAGCTCTTTCAGGTCCAAATACAGGCAGTAGCCATCCAGTGCCATCTTGCGGATATAAGCACTCAAACTGTGGATCCCCATAGTCAGCATCTTTTTATAGATGCGATTCTTTTCTGTTTTGCTTAGTCGAAGAATGATCGTTTCATCTCGATTTTCTTTCACCGGACATCTCCTTCCCTATTTTGAGAAGTTTTGAACGGCTTTACAGGCGCTGCCTTGTCCATTCTTTCCAAGGCAGACCGAACGGAAGGGCGGGGGAGGGCTTCCGCCTGTTCCGGCTCGGGGCGATGGTCCTCCATATCCAGCTGCGCGTTCAGCTCCGCAAGGCGGACAGATTTTTCCGCCAGTTCTTCCTCCTGCGGAAAGGGCTTTTCGACCTCTGCTTGCGCTGCCTGCTGCTGCTCTTTCAGGTTGTCCAGCTCGTTCTCGGCGTGGGCGATGCGGTCTGCAAAGGCGTTCAGGGCATTGTCCAGCCGGGTGATGCTGCCGTGGGGATCGGTGCCCAGCGATACCGGGTAGGGCAGGCGGCCTTTTAATACCGCCTGGTACTCGCTGCGGAAGGGCTCAAACCGCAGGGAGAGCGCAAATCCCCGGTAGCTGCCCACCAACTGTTCCTCTGTGTTCGACAGTTCCGTGCAAGCCAGGAGCAGCCGTTCACCAGCCGACTTTTTCTCGTCGTAGGTCATGTCCTTGAGGGTCATGCCGCAGAACATCTCTTGGCCCTGCGGATGTGCCGCAGCAAGTGCGGCATCCGATTTCAAGGAGGCAATGTGGGCGTTCATCTCCTGAATCTCTGCTGGGAATTTGGTCAGCAGCTTGTCTTGCAGCCGGAATTTCTGGCTCTGGTGGTCGGCTTTCAGCACCCGGAGTTTTGCCACCTGCACGTCCAGGTCCATCTTTTCTTTGATGAGCGGATTTCCAGCGCACAGCGCCTTGATCTCCGCATAGGAGAGAGCCTGCTCGTCCACATCCTCACAGGAGCGCACCGGGCTTTTGCTGGTCATGATCTGGGAGATAAACCTTTGCTTGTTCTCCAAGGTCTGCCAGAGGTAGGCGTCAAATGTCCCTTCGGTGACGTAATTATAAACGTAAACTTGTTTGTTTTGATTGCCCTGCCGGATGATGCGGCCATTGCGCTGGGTCATGTCGCTGGGCTTCCATCCTACATCCAAGTGATGCACCGCCACCAGCCGATCCTGCACGTTTGTGCCCGCCCCCATCTTTTGGGTGCTGCCCAGCAGGATGCGCACATCCCCGGAGCGCACCTTGGAAAAGAGCGCTGCCTTTTTCGCCTCGGTGTCGGCGTTGTGGATAAACTCGATCTCGTTTTCCGGCACCCCGGCGGCCAGCAGCTTTGCCTTGATGTCCTCGTACACGTTGAAGCTGCCGTCGTTTTTTGGGGTGGAGAGGTCGCAGAATAAAAGCTGGGTCAGCTTCTGGTCTTTGCCCTCCTCCCAGATCTGCAACACGTTCCGCACACAGGCGTTCAGCTTGCTGCTCGGGTCGTCCGGCAGCATGGGATTCATCAGGCGCACATCCAGCCCGATCTTCCGGCCGTCGTTTGTGATGCACAACATATTGTCCTCGGATGCATCCACGATGCCGGAATGCACCCTGGCGGCACGCTCGCTCAGGCTCTGCACCATCTCTTTTTGGAGTTCAGAGGGCTTTGCCACCACCGTCTCGAACGTTGCTTCCGGCACCGGAAGATGGAGCTGGTTGCTCGTTTTGATGTCGGCTATCTCCTTGAACATATTCATGAGTTCCGGCAGATTGAAAAATTTGGCGAAGCGGGTCCTTGCCCGGTAGCCGGTGCCCTCGGGCGCAAGCTCGATGGCGGTGGTGGTCTCGCCAAAGGTGGAAGCCCAGCAGTCAAAGTGGGTCAGCTGTTTTTGCTGCAAGGTGCTGTACTGGAGGTAGCGCATGACCGTGTATAACTCGGTCATGGAGTTGCTGACGGGGGTGCCAGTGGCAAACACCACACCCCGCCCGCCGGTCAGCTCATCCATATACCGGCACTTGCCGAACATATCGCTGGATTTCTGCGCCTCACTGGTGGAAAGCCCCGCCACGTTCCTCATCTTTGTGTACAAAAAGAGGTTCTTAAAATTGTGGCTTTCGTCCACAAACAGCCGGTCTACCCCCAGCTGCTCAAAGGTGATCACATCGTCCTTGCGGTCGGCGGCCCGGAGCTTTTCCAGCTTGGCCTCCAGGCTCTTGCGGGTCTTTTCCATCTGTTTTACGGTAAAGCGCTCCCCGTTGGAGTATTTCAGCTCTGCAATGGCGTTCTGGATCTCCTGGACCTGCTCCTGGATTATGCGCTCCTGCCGCTCAAAGGACAGCGGGATGCGCTCAAACTGACTGTGACCGATAATGACGGCATCGTAGTCGCCGGTGGCGATGCGGGCACAGAATTTTTTGCGGTTGACAGTCTCAAAATCCTTCTTCCGGGCTACCAGCAGCTTGGCGTTGGGGTATAGGTGCAGAAACTCGCTGGCCCACTGTTCGGTCAGGTGGTTGGGCACCACGAACAGACTTTTCTGGCACAGCCCCAGCCGTTTTGCTTCCATTGCGGAGGCTGCCATTTCAAAGGTCTTGCCCGCCCCTACCTCGTGCGCCAGCAGCGTATTACCGCCATAAAGCACATGAGCGATGGCGTTGCGCTGGTGCTCCCGGAGGGTGATCTCCGGGTTCATGCCCACAAAGTGGAGGTGTTTGCCGTTGTACTCTCGGGGCCGGGTGGAATTGAACAGCTCGTTGTACTGCTTTACCAGGGCGTTGCGCCGCTGAGGGTCCTGCCAGACCCAGTTTGCAAAGGCATCCTTGATGGACTGCTGTTTCTGCTGGGCTAAGGTGGTCTCCCGCTTGTTCAGCACCCGTTTTGGTTTGCCCTCGGCATCCTCAATGGTGTCATAGATGCGGATGTCCTTCAGGTTGAGGGTCTCTTCCAAAATCTTGTAGGCGTTGGCCCGGCTGGTGCCGTAGGTCTCGCAGGAGGTGATATCTCCCTTGCCCAGGGCGGTCTTGCCCTCGATGCGCCATTCCGCTGTGTGAGGGGAGAACTTGACGGCGATGGAGCGGCGCATATAGTAGGGCACCCGAAAGGTTTCCTCCATGAACTTCTGGACGATGTCGGGGGAAAGCCAGGTGGCCCCCAGCCGCACATCAATTTCTGAGGCTTCCAGTTCTCTGGGCTGCGCCTTGGTCAGCGCATCCACATTGACCACAAACTCCGGGTTCGTTTCGGCAGCGAACTGCGCCATTCGCAGCTTTTCCCGGACATCGCCGGACAGGTACTCGTCTGCCATCTGCCAGCCGGCTTCCGGGTCAGTGGGGTCGGCGGCAGGGTCCTTGAAGATCACGCCGGAAAGATCCGTGGTAATATGCCCGTATTCACCTGGGGTCCCCAGCAGCTGCGCCATATAGGGCAGGTCCACCTTGCCGTGTTCTCCGATGGACACCGCCAGTGCTTCGCTGGGGGTATCCACACGGATGATAGTGCGTTCCGGGCGGATGGTGCGTTTCGTGAACATTGCCGCCTTGCTCTTGAGCTGCCCCTGCTCGTCCAGATTTTCCAGAGAACAGAGCAGATAGTAGGAGGAATCCTGCTCAAACAGCCGCCCGTTTTTGCGGTCATTCAGCAGACCGTACTTTGCGGCAAAGGTGTCGTAGGCAGCGTTCAGTTTTGCCTGCGTTGCCTGGATGTCCTCATCCGGAAAGTCGTTCAGCTGCTGGTCGATCAGCTCGTGGACGATCTGCCGCAGCTCCACCATGCCCTTGACCCGCCCTTGGGCGGTGTCGGACAGCGCTACCTGGGTCATCACAGAATTTTCCCGGTAGTACACCTCGCCATCCACTACCGTGTAGGAGAAGTTCTTCACCCCAGGATCAGCGGGGAGAGTCCTGCGTTCTGCTTCTGCATCCGCAATATCCGGTGTTTCTATTTCGACTTCCGTGTACTGCCCCTCGATATGCTGCACCGCTTGTGCAAGCTGGTCTGCCAGCGCTGCCCCCTCGATAGGCACGACCGTCAGTTCCTCTCGTCCGTACTGTGTGCTTTCAGCAGTGAACTGGCCCAGCACCATCTCCGGGTGATCCACAAAATACTGGTTGACGGAAAATTCATCTTCCGTCTTGCCCAGTTGCACCCACGCAGGCTCGATATCGGCCGGACGGTCCCGCTTCTGCAAAAAGATAATGTCCGAAACGACTTCAGTCCCGGCGTTCGCCTTGAAGGCATTGTTGGGCAGACGAATCGCGCCCAGCAGATCGGCCCGTTCCGCGATATGCTTGCGGGCCGTGCTGTCCTTGCTGTCCAGGGTGTAGCGGCTGGTGACAAAGGCCACGATGCCGCCCGGCCGCACCTGGTCGATGGCTTTTGCAAAGAAATAGTTGTGGATGGAAAATCCCAGCTTGTTGTATGCCTTGTCGTTGACTTTGTAGTTGCCAAAAGGCACATTGCCCACGGCCAGATCGTAAAAATCCCTGCGGTCGCTGGTCTCAAAGCCAGCAACCGTAATGTCGGCCTGCGGGTACAGTTTTTGTGCAATGCGCCCGGTGATGCTGTCCAGCTCCACACCATACAGGCGGCTGGACTGCATCCCCTCCTGCAGCATCCCGAAGAAGTTGCCCACTCCCATGCTCGGCTCCAAGATGTTGCCGCTGCGGAACCCCATGTGCTCCAATGCATCGTAAATGGCCCGGATG
>ERZ1673736.4709-NODE-4709-length-10734-cov-6.931829_pt1 | contig 10734 bp, 7 predicted proteins | sample MGYA00580212_ERZ1673736 | MGnify/ENA primary metagenome ERZ1673736 (study PRJEB41218, sample SAMN15661752) | gut metagenome | host: Homo sapiens | place: Canada: London | collected 2015-08-20/2019-03-30 | study: EMG produced TPA metagenomics assembly of... | reverse complement strand
GCCGATCAAGTTCCTGCCGATCAAATGGGAGAAACTGCGGCTCAAGATGGGGCTGGCGGCTCAGGCCGGTTACCAGAACGCCATTACGTTCGAGTTCTCGCACTTCATGAGTCCGCAGTCGGCCTATCTGCAGGCGGGGCACCTGTACAACCGCTATATGGAGTATCTGAAAACCTTGGAATAGAGACCGATGAACGGACATTACCCTAAACCGGGCGGTTTGGCGGCGGCGCTGGCCGTGCTGATCGCAGTCGTGCTGGCGGCCTGCTCCCCGAAGGGTGCGGCGGGCGGCGACGCGGCCTGCGGCCTGTCGGACGACGATTTCAGAACCGAAGGCATTCTCCAAGCGATTCCCGTTCGTGTGACGTTCCTCGACGAGGTGAGCTGGGACATTCCCCACCAGAACTGGGGCGTCAAGGAGTGGGACGCCGATTTCCGGGCGATGAAAAACATGGGGATCAACACCGTGGTGCTGATCCGCGCCGGGCTGGGACGGTGGATCGCCGCGCCGTTCGAGTGTCTGCTCGAAAGCGAGGAGGTGTACTATCCCCCGGTCGATCTGGTGGAGATGTTCCTTACGCTGGCCGACAAATACGGTATGGCGTTCTATTTCGGCATGTACGATTCGGGCAAATACTGGCAGGAGGGCCTCTTCCAGCGCGAGATAGACCTGAACCTGAAACTGATCGACGAGGTGTGGGCCAGATACGGCCACCACGAGTCGTTTCAGGGGTGGTATCTCTCGCAGGAGATCAGCCGCCGGACCAAGAACATGTCGCGCATCTATGCGGAAGTGGGCCGCCATGCCAAGGCGGTTTCGGGCGGTCTGAAAACGATGATCTCACCCTACATCCACGGCGTCAAGACCGATCAGGTGATGGCGGGCGACAAGGCCCTTTCGGTCGAAGAGCACCGCCGCGAGTGGAACGAGATACTGGGCAATGTCGCCGGAGCGGTGGACATCCTCGCGTTTCAGGACGGGCAGGTCGATTACCACGAGCTGTACGACTATCTGGTGGTGAACAAGGCGCTGGCCGACAAGTACGGCATGGAGTGCTGGACCAACATCGAGTCGTTCGACCGCGACATGCCGATCCGCTTCCTGCCGATCAAGTGGGAGAAGCTGCTGCTGAAGCTGGACGCCGCACGGCGGGCCGGGATGCGGAACGTCATCACGTTCGAATTCTCGCACTTCATGAGTCCCAATTCGGCCTATCCGCAGGCGGGACAGCTTTACGATCGCTACTGCGATTATTTTAAAATCGACAACCCTTACCGGAAACGGTAAATATACTCCATGAAACGGCGCGGCAACATATCTTACATGCTTTTTCTTGCGGTCACGGCGGCCGTGGGCGGACTCCTGTTCGGGTACGACACTGCCGTGATTTCCGGCACCGTCGAGCTGGTGACGGCCCGCTTCGGGCTGGACAGCCTGCAGCAGGGGTGGTATGTGGGGTGCGCGCTGGCCGGCTCGATCGCCGGCGTACTCTGTGCGGGCGTGCTGAGCGACCGGCTGGGGCGCAGGCGGACGATGCTCGTCTCTGCCGTGCTGTTCACGGTGTCGGCCGCGGGGTGCGCCCTTTGCGCCGATTTCACGCAGCTGGTCGTCTACCGGATCGTGGGCGGGCTGGGCATCGGCGTCGTTTCGGTCGTCTCGCCGCTTTACATCTCCGAGGTGTCGGCGGCGCGCCGTAGGGGCATGCTGGTGTCGTTTTACCAGCTGGCCGTCACGATGGGATTTCTGGCGGCCTATACGGTCAATTACCTGCTGCTCCGCATGGGACAGACCGCCGGTTTCGAAACGGCGTGGATGCGGCGGATCTTCGTCGATGAAGTGTGGCGGGGCATGCTGGGGGCCGAAACCCTTCCGGCGCTGGTTTTCTTCGTCATCATCTTCTTTATTCCCGAAAGCCCGCGCTGGCTGGTGCTGCGCGGACATACGGACCGCGCCCTGCGTGTGCTCGGCCGCATCAACGGCGACCGGGCGGAAGCCGCCGCCGAACTTGCGGCCATCGAAACGGCCGTCGGCGGCAGGCAGGCCCCGCAGTGGCGGCTCCTGCTGTCGAAAGGCATCCGAACGGCGGTGCTTGTCGGTGCGGCGATCGCCATTCTCGGACAGTTCATGGGTGTCAATGCCGTGCTTTACTACGGGCCGTCGATTTTCGAGCGGGCCGGATGGTCGGGCAGCGACTCGCTGTTCGCCCAGATACTGGTCGGAGCGGTCAATATGCTTACGACGGTGCTGGCGCTGGCGATCATCGACCGCGTCGGGCGTAAGAAGCTGGTTTACTGGGGTGTGTCGGGCATGGTGCTGTCGCTGCTGCTTATCGGGACCTGTTTCCTGACCGGTGAGCGGTCGGGGATGCCGGACGGCGTACTGCAGGCGGCGTTCCTGTGCTATATTTTCTGCTGCGCCATCTCCGTTTGCACCGTGGTATGGGTGCTTTTGTCGGAGATGTATCCGATTCGCGTGCGCGGCGCGGCGATGTCGATTGCGGGGTTCTCGCTTTGGGCGGGGACCTATCTGGTCGGGCAGCTTACGCCGTGGATGCTCGCGAATCTGACGCCGGCGGGGACCTTTTTCCTCTTCGCCGCGATGTGCGTGCCCTATATGCTGCTGATATGGAAGGCGGTGCCGGAAACGTCGGGCCGCACGCTCGAAGAGATCGAACGATACTGGACAAGATAACAATATAAAATCAGATAAGATTATGGACTTCAAAAGATTAGCGGAACAGTACAAAACCGAGTTGCTGGATGGCGTACTGCCTTTCTGGCTCGAAAAATCGCAAGATAGGGAATTCGGCGGCTATTTTACGTGTCTCGATCGTGACGGCAGCGTCTACGATACCGACAAATTCATCTGGCTGCAGGGGCGCGAAGTGTGGATGTTCGCCATGCTCTATAACAAGGTGGAGCGTCGTCCCGAATGGCTCGAATGCGCCGTGCAGGGGGCTGAGTTCCTGCGCAAATACGGCCACGACGGCAACTACAACTGGTATTTTGCGCTGACGCGTGAAGGCCGCCCGCTGGTGCAGCCCTATAATATTTTCTCCTATACGTTCGCGGCGATGGCCTTTGCGCAGGTCGCCGTTGCGACGGGCAGCGACGAGTATGCCCTGATCGCAAAGCGGACTTTCGACCGGATTCTGGAGAAACGCGCCAATCCCAAGGGCGAGTGGTGCAAGGCCTATCCCGGAACGCGTTCGCTCAAGAGTTTCGCCCTGCCGATGATCCTCTGCAACATGGCGCTGGAGATCGAGCCGATGATCGACAAACAACTGTTGGCCGACACCATCGGGGAGTGCCTGCACGAAGTGATGGAGGTGTTTTACCGGGAAGAGCTGGGGCTGATCGTCGAGAACGTCACGGAGGACGGACGGCTTTCCGATACGTTCGAAGGCCGTCAGATGAATCCCGGACATTCGCTCGAAGCGATGTGGTTCATCATGAACCTCGGCGTGCGTCTCGACGACCGTGCGCTGATCGACAAAGCGGTGAAAATCGCGCTCAATACCGCCGAATACGGCTGGGACAAGGAGTACGGCGGCATTTTCTATTTTCTGGACCGCAAGGGCGCGCCCCGCGTGGAGCTGGAATGGGACCAGAAGCTCTGGTGGGTGCATATCGAATCGACGATCGCGATGATCAAGGGCTATCAGCTGACCGGATCGAAGGAGTGTCTGGAGTGGTTCGGGAAACTGCACGAATATACGTGGGCGCATTTCAAGGACACGGAGCATCCCGAATGGTTCGGTTACCTGAACCGCCGCGGCGAGGTGCTGCTGCCGCTCAAGGGCGGGAAATGGAAGGGATGTTTCCATGTGCCGCGCGGGCTGTTCCAATGCTGGCAGATTCTCGAACAATGCAAATAGAACTAAAATACGGAACGATGAAAAGATATTTACTGACAATTCTGTTGTCGTTGTGGTGCGCCTGCGCATGGGCCGCGGGCAGCGTCACGGTCAAGGGGCGCGTCCTTTGCGGCGGCCGGGGCGTGGAAGGCGTCTGGGTCTCCGACGGCGAAGAGTTCGCGTGCACCGACAAAAGAGGAAATTACAGACTGCAGGCCGGCGCCGACAACCGCTTCGTCTTCGTTTGCGTACCTGCGGGCTACGACGCTCCGGTGGAAAAGGGCGTGGTGCGCTATTTTCACCCGCTGCCGGCCGACGGCAAATCCTGCGATTTTACGCTGCTCCGCCGTGCGGGCGACGATTCGCGTTACGGGTTCATCGCCATCGCCGATCCGCAGATATGGGCGCCGAAGGAGTTTGCGAAACTCGCGGCGGCGGCCGACGACATCGCCGCCACGGTCCGCAGTTACGGCGGCATGCCTTTCCACGGCATCTGCTGCGGCGACATCGTGTCGCACGACCATTCGCTTTACGGCCGGTACAACGAAGTGATGGAGCGTACGGGAATCACGTTCCGCAACGCGATGGGCAACCATGACATGAAGGTCTACGGACGCTCTTACGAAACCTCCTTCTCGAAGTTCGAGCAGATGTACGGTCCGGTCTACTATTCGTTCGACGTCGGACGCATCCACTATGTGGTGCTCGACGACAACTTCTTCATCGGGCGCGACTATTTTTACATCGGCTATCTCGAAGAGCGGCAGATGCGCTGGCTCGAAAAGGACCTTGCCCGCGTGCAGCCCGGTTCGACGGTGGTCGTCTGCCTGCATATCCCTTCGACCTGCGAGGAGCAGGACCGCAAGCAGTTCCGCTACGACCGCGCCGGATCGACGATGACCAACCACAGGGGGCTTTACGAAATTCTGAAACCCTACCGGGCGCATATCATTTCGGGCCATACCCATACGACCTTCAACCAGCCGATCGCGCCCGGCCTCTACGAGCATGTGACACCCGCCCTGAGCGGCGCATGGTGGCAGGGCCCGCTCTGCACCGACGGCACGCCCGCCGGGTACGGCGTCTATGAGGTGAACGGCGACCGGATCGACTGGTATTACAAATCGACGGGTTATCCGGCCGACTACCAGATGAAAATTTACAGCGGTCGCGAATATCCCCAGTTCGAAGGGTATGCCGTGGCCAACATCTGGGCCAGCGACCCGGCGTGGGAGGTTCAGTTTACGATCGACGGCGTGCCGTGCGGTCCCGCCGAGCGGTTTCAGGCTTACGATCCCGCCGCGAAACAGATGTACTCCGATACCAGTCAGATGGACCACAAATGGATTTACCCTTCGATTTCGGACCACTATTACCGCGTCGCGCTGCCCGAAGGGGCGAAGCGCGTCGAGGTGTCGGCTACGGACCGCTTCGGGCGGATCAGCCGGGCCGCAGCCGATTTGAAATAAACGATCGAATATGAGATTTACCGGACTGAAATATTTGCAGCTGCTGGCGTGCTTGGGACTGTTTGCGTGCGGTTCCGCCGAGCGTTACGACGTGGTGATCGTCGGCGGGGGAGCGAGCGGAACGGCGGCCGGACTGCAGGCGGCCCGCATGGGGGCGCGAACCTTGATCGTCGAGGAGTTCGACTGGCTCGGCGGCATGCTCACCTCGGCGGGCGTGAGCGCCACTGACGGCAATTACCGCCTGCGCGGCGGCATCTGGGACGAGTTCCGGACGGAGCTGGCCCGGCATTACGGCTGCGATTCGGCCCTGATAACGGGGTGGGTCAGCAACGTGATGTTCGAACCTTCGGTGGGCGACAGTATTTTCAAACGGCTCGTCGCCCGCGAACCGAACCTCACCGTGTGGTACCGTTCGGCGGCCGAGACGGCCGAACGCGGGAAGGATGTATGGCGGCTGGGGGTCCGGCGTGACGGCCGGCTCCGGCAGGTCGAAGCCGGCGTGCTCGTCGATGCGACGGAGCTGGGCGACGTCGCCCGGATGGCGGGCGTCCCCTATGACGTCGGCATGGATTCGTCGGCCGTCACGCACGAGGATATCGCCCCGGCCGAAGCCAACGGCATCGTGCAGGACCTGACCTACGTCGCCGTACTGAAGGATTACGGCCGCGACGTCACGATTCCGCGGCCCGACGGGTACGATCCGTCGCTTTTCGCCTGCTGCTGCGTGAACGACCTCTGCATCGCTCCGAAGGAGCCGCATCGCATGTGGTCCCGTGAGATGATGATTACCTACGGAAAACTGCCCGACGGCAAATACATGATCAACTGGCCGATCGAGGGCAACGATTACTACGTGGACATGATCGACATGACGCCCGAAGAGCGGGCCGACGCCGTCCGCAGGGCCAAGAATCATACGCTGTCATTCGTCTATTTCCTCCAGCATGAGCTGGGATTCAATACGTTGGGGTTGGCCGACGACGAGTTCCCTACGGAGGACCGGCTGCCGTTCATTCCCTATCACCGCGAATCGCGGCGCATTCACGGGGTCGTGCGGTTTACGCTCAACGACATTACCGACCCCTACGCAGGAACGCTTTACCGTACGGCGGTCGGCGTGGGCGATTATCCGGTCGATCAGCACCATACCCGCTATTCGGGCTGGGACGAACTGCCCGACCTCTATTTCCATCCCATCCCCTCGTACGGTTTTCCGCTGGGCATCGTGATCCCCGCAGGATTTCCGGGGTTGCTCGTAGCCGAAAAATCGGTCTCGGTAACCAACCTCGTCAACGGCTCCACGCGCCTGCAACCCGTCGTGTTGCAGATCGGGCAGGCAACGGGAGCCTTGGCGGCGTTGGCCGCGGCGGCGGGCGTCGATCCGTCCGAAGTCGCGGTGCGCAGGGTGCAGGAGGCGGTGCTCGATGCGGGCGGCTACCTGCTGCCGTACCTCGACCTGCCGGCCGACGATCCGCGCTTCGGGGCGATGCAGCGGATCGGCGTGACCGGAATCCTCAAGGGGCGCGGAGCCAACGTCGGCTGGGAGAACCAGACTTGGTTCGACGCCGATCGGACGATCGCGGAATCCGAACTGCGCGAAGGGCTGCGCGAAGTCTATCCGTCGGTCCGGCCCTCCGTTCTGGAAACGCCGGTCGACGGGGCGCTCCTGACGGCGATGCTGGCCGAAGCGCTCGGCAAGCCGGCCGGGGATGTTGCGGCGCGGACGGAGCGTGCCGCCGCCGGACTGCTGTCCGGTTACGATCCGGCGCGTCCGCTCACGCGGCTCGAATGCGCGCTGCTGATCGACGCGGTGGCCGATCCTTTCCATGCGGACGAAGTCGATATTTACGGAAACTACAAACGAAAATAGCTTTTAATTTTTCATGAAAAAACTGCTGACTGTATGCCTGCTGGCCTTTGCCGCGGCAGGTGCGACCGGCTGCCGGAGTGCCGCCGAGGGGGTGAAACCCAAACTGATGTGGCTCGACTGTTCGGCCAACTGGGTGCGCTTCAGTTACCCCGATTCGATCCGTTATTATGTGAACAAGTGCCGGGAGGCCGGCATGACGGCGCTGGTGCTCGACGTCAAGGGCACTTCGAGCGAAGTGGTATATCCCAGCGAACATGCGCCCCAAGTCCGGGAGTGGAAAGGGTTTGCCCGCCCCGATTTCGATTTCGTGGGTACTTTCGTCGAAGCTGCGCACGATGCCGGACTGGAGATTTACGGTTCGTTCAACACTTTTGCCGAAGGCAACGGCGTATTCCGCCGCGGACTGATCTACGACGGGCATCCCGAATGGCAGGCCGTGAACTATATTCCCGGCAGGGGATTGGTCCCCCAGCTGGAGATTCCGGAGAAGAAGGTGCTGTTCGCCAATCCCGCGCTCCCGGCAGTTCAGGATCACGAAATCGCCATTTTCAAGGAGGTGGCGCAGAAGTACGATTTCGACGGTCTGCTGCTTGACCGCGGCCGTTACGACAATATCCAGTCCGACTTCTCGGATTTCTCGCGCGGGAAATTCGAGGCTTATATCGGGAAAAAGCTGGAGCGGTTCCCGGAGGATATCTATACGTGGGAGGAGGACGGCGACGGCGGCTGGAAACGCATCGACGGCCCTTATTTCAAGCAGTGGATCGAGTGGCGCGCGTCGGTGATCTACGACTTCTTCAAACGCACCAAAGAGGAGCTGAAAGCCGTGAAGCCCGGCCTGAAGTTCGGCGCTTATACGGGTGCGTGGTACCCCTCCTATTTCGAAGTGGGCGTCAATTGGGCCAGCAATACGTACGATCCTTCGCAGGATTTCGCATGGGCCACGCCCGGCTATAAGAATTACGGATATGCCGAACTGCTGGACATCTTCACCAACGGCAATTATTACTGGAACGTGACCGTCGACGAGTACCGTCGCAGCAACGGCCTGCATAAGAACGAGACCGACAGCGAAATGTCGAAGGGCGACCACCTCAGCGTCGAGGGCGGGTGCCGTTATTCGCGCCGTCTGCTGGGCGGCAGACCCTTCTTCGGCGGGATGTACGTTGAGGACTACAAACGCGATACGACCCAGTTCAAGCGGGCCGTGGAGATGAATCTCCGCGAATCGGACGGACTGATGGTGTTCGACATCGTGCATATCATCAACCGCGACTGGTGGGGACCGCTGCAGCGGGCTGTCAGCGCCTATGAAGCGGAGGCGAAGCAATGAGCAGACGGCTGATTTTTGCAGCGCTGGCGCTGTTGTGCGCCGGCGCCGTTTCCGCCCAGAAGCGGACGGAGGCGCCCGCCGCGTCGTCCGAGGTGCGCTATGTCGGACGTACGCAGACGAAGGGCGGCGACGTGAGTTTCGACTGGAGCGGAACCAGCTTCGAGTGCCGTTTTACGGGCGGTTCGCTGGCCATGCGCGTTTCGGATACGAAAAAGAACTACTACAACCTGACCGTCGACGGCCGCGACGCCGGCGTCGTTACGACGTTCGGGACGGATTCGGTCGTGGTGCTGGCCGAGAAGCTGGGCCGCGGCGAACATACCGTGCGGATGCAGAAGCGCACCGAGGGCGAGCAGGGGCGTACGACGATCCATGCCTTCCTGCTCGACAGGGGAGGACGTCTGCTGCCAGCCTTGCCCGCGCCCGGACGGCATATCGAATTTATCGGCAACTCGCTGACCTGCGGTTACGGGACCGAGGGGCTTTCGAAGGACGAGCCGTTCAAACCCCAGACCGAGAACTGCAACAAGGCGTACGCCTGCATCATCGCCCGTTATTTCGGCGCCGACTATACGCTGATCGCTCATTCGGGACGCGGCGCGGCGCGCAATTACGGCGATAAGAACACCACTTCGCAGAATACGATGGCCGACCGCATCGCCAATACGTTCGACGAGGCGGCGGAACCGGCGTGGGACTTCGCGGCGTCGCCGTATCGGCCCGATCTGGTCGTCATCAATCTGGGATCGAATGACTTTTCGACCCTGCCGCATCCTTCGCGCGATGAGTTTGCGGCCGCCTACACCCGCATCCTGCAGACTCTGCGCGGCGCCTACGGCGACGAAATGCCGATCCTCTGCGTGGCGCCGCGCGTCAGCGAACCGGCCTTCACCTATATCCGCGACCTGTGTCAGTCCGCCGTCGTGCCGAACCTCCATTTCGCGGCCGTCCTGCCCGGCTACTGCAACGACGGAAGCGAACTCGGATCGTCGGCCCATCCCAATTACGCCGGCCAGCGCAAGATGGCGATGCTGCTGATCCCCTACGTTTCGACGCTGACGGGATGGGAGGCGGAGATCAAACCGGTCGAGTAGGCGTTTGGCCGTATCGCGGCTTTTTGCTACTTTTGTCCCCGGTTAGGAACGGAGTAGCGAATTATGGAATCTCACAAGAACAAATTGCCCTCGGCATGGGTGTCGGCGCTGCCGCTCGCAGTGCTGACACTCCTTTTATATGTGGTCATCCGCTGTTTCGGGGGCGATGCGATAAACGGCGGAAGCCAGATCGCGCTGCTCTCGGCCACGTCGGTCTGCGTGATGCTCTCGATCGGCATCTACCGCTGCAAGTGGTCGGTGCTTGAAGATGCGATCATCGACAACATACGCGCCTCGGCGTCGGCCATCATCATTCTGCTGCTGATCGGCGCCATCGCCGGATCGTGGATGGTGAGCGGCGTGGTGCCGACGATGATCTATTACGGGCTGAAAATCCTGCACCCCTCGTTTTTTCTCGTCGCCTCGTGCGTCATCTGCGCCGGCGTGTCGCTGATGACCGGCAGCTCGTGGACGACGATCGCCACGATCGGCGTGGCGCTGATGGGTATCGGGCAGGCGATGGGCTTTCCCGAAGGGTGGATCGCGGGCGCGATCATTTCGGGGGCCTATTTCGGCGACAAGATTTCGCTGCTCTCCGATACGACGGTGCTCGCTTCGTCCACCGTCGGCGTGCCGATCTTCACGCATATCCGCTACATGCTTTACACGACCGTTCCGTCGTTCGTCGTCGCGCTGGCGGTCTTCGTCGTCGCGGGGCTGACGCTGAGCCATACCGGCGGCGCGCATGCCGAACTTTACGCCGATTCGCTGCGCGGCGCTTTCCGCATTACGCCGTGGCTGCTGCTGGTGCCCGTGGCGACGGGCGTGCTGATCGTGCGGAAACTTCCGGCCATCGTGACGCTTTTCTGCGCCGCGGTCTTCGCCTGCGTCGCCATGCTGCTGGCGCAGCCCGAACTGGTGGCGAAGGTGGCCGGAGTCGAAGGACTGAACTTCATGTCGGGATTCAAAGGCGTGCTGATGAGCTGTTTCGGGCCTACGGCGCTGGAGACCGGAAGCCCGCAGCTCGACGAACTGGTGGCCACGCGCGGCATGGCCGGCATGCTCAATACCGTATGGCTCATCATCTGCGCCATGTGCTTCGGCGGCGTGA
>ERZ1673736.4708-NODE-4708-length-10738-cov-15.676683_pt1 | contig 10738 bp, 9 predicted proteins | sample MGYA00580212_ERZ1673736 | MGnify/ENA primary metagenome ERZ1673736 (study PRJEB41218, sample SAMN15661752) | gut metagenome | host: Homo sapiens | place: Canada: London | collected 2015-08-20/2019-03-30 | study: EMG produced TPA metagenomics assembly of... | reverse complement strand
AGCATGATTATTCCTCCAACAGCTTCTTGACTTCCTCTCGGAGCTGTTCGGGTACATCGTTAATGGTCTTGAGACCTTTGCGAATCAGTGCAACGTAAATCTTAGCCATAGTTAGTTACCTCCTAAAACCATTTCGTATACTTCCGCAAGTGCCACCTGTACATCGGTGATACTATTAGAGGTTGCGTTGAGAGCGGCTACCAGCTTCTCCTCCTTGGTCTTCTCACGGAACGCAAGATAGAAAGTGCCGTCAGCCCATTCCATCTGCTGAATGAAGACCATATCAGTGTAGGTAGTCTCGGTCTCTCCATCGGAGACCTTCATGGTAGAGAGATTATCCTTGAAGATAGTCTCGTCCACCTTTTCTTTGCTGACATAGTTCGTGCCGTTCATATCCAGCCCGGTCAGCTTTGTGCCATTGGCAAGGGTGATAGTGTACATTTCGTTACCTCCTTTAATTGATTGAATAGGGTGTCCATGTTACTTCGTTGTTTCTTACTCATTATTTTGTAATGATTCTTAAACCAACTCTTATAGAAGTCCGTAAACTCCTTTTCTGTTAGCTTCGGAGCGAGTTTCTTCATTCTCCGTCTCATTGCAGTAAGCCGTTTTGGATTGATTTTCTGAATCACCCTCCCGGTGTCCGTTAGAGAGTATTGAACTTGAAGAAATCGCCAATGCTCGGAGAGCTTACAGATTCTCGTCTTCCGGGTATTGACCGTGATTCCGAGTTCGTTCGCTATCTCGATAATGTCCTCAAGAAGCTCCTGTAAGAACTCTTTGCTCTCGTGGATAGCATAACTATCGTCCATGTAGCCAGCGTAGAATTTCACACCACGAACGATTTTGACATAGTTATCAATTCGTATTCGGTAAGAGATTCCAGCGGTCTGTGCCACTTGGTCTCCGATATTGAGGTGCTTTCCCATGAACTTTTCGCCTGTGAACAGCTTCGGGTTCATATACTGATAGAGGAGAGAATCAAACAACTTGTCGAGACAGTGTTCATATTCTTCATCACTCATGTACGATACATCAACCCTTGAGCGTTCTACGGTCTTCCGCAGAAGCCATAGGGCGTGTTCATCATCGACATACTGCTCAAACAACTTCAACAACACATCATGTCTGATATTGTCGTAGTATTTCGAGAAGTCTATCAGAAGAATGTACCCTTCGTTGCTACCATGCTGTGCATAATATTTCCGAAGGTGGGTGAGCAACCTCTTACGAGTGAAAGCGATACCTTTTCCGACAACGCTTGCTCCATTGTCATAAATGAGGTGTGGTTCAATCTGAGGATTCAAAACCTCGTCACAGAGAGCGTGTTTCACGATTCTGTCTTGAACCTGTTCGCCTGTAATACGCCGGAGCTTTCCTCGTTCATGCAAGGTGAAGTTTGTAGTTGGTAAGAACTCATACTCCATGTACTCAAGGTCTCGTTGCATTTTCGATAACTCCAACAGATAGGTCATGTTAAACCTCTGTACCTGTGGTTTCCAATCACTACCTTTCATTGCTTTAGCTTTACTTTCGTAAAGAACATTTCCATCAAATATCTTGCGCTGATAACCTCGGCTATCGTAATAGGAGGTGTCGCATTTAGTATTTACCATACGGAAGGATAATCTCTCCTTTCTCTGTCTGTGAAACGCTCGATAGGCTACTCAATCACAGAATCGAAATCCGGGCGAACGCCATTAGAATTGGAAGCGTTGTTGTAGTTCGCATTACCGTTGTTGTTGACATTGGCGAAATTGGAAGCGGAATCAGAGATTACCCTCTTGGAGAGCCGACTTGAACTTGTTGTCGGACTTTCTCCAACCTTTGAGAAGGTTTATTTCTGTCTGTATCATTTCAGCGAAACGAAGGTACTTGTTCACATCGACAGGAAGGGTCTCGATAGCATACTGCAATTCCTGTGTGAGCCTATAACACTGTCCGACTGCTCGGTCTTGGTGAACTCTACGCTCAATCAGTTCTTCCCGGTAGGTCGGGTAAATGCTGTTTGCAACATATACCTCCTCGGTGATACTACGCAGACAATCAACAATCACTTTTCGCTCGTCTGCGATGAACCATTCTGCAAACGCCGTGTTCTTTTCCATGAGCTTTTCATATCGGACTTTTTCATCGGGTGATAACTCCTCATACGGTCTGCCGCCGAAGGTCGTTTCGACTTTCTTCACGGCTTTGTCGAGGTCGTACCCGAAATCACGGAGCAGTAAATCCGTGACCTCCTTACGCATTTTGTTGAGGTGGTGAAATACCTCAAACTGTGATGGTTTTCGTTTCGATTTCAATACAGACACTTGTTAATAAACCTCCTTGTGCGCCCCACAAGGGGGCGCAGATTTAAGATATACAGAAAGCCGGGCGAACGCCAAGAGAATAGGAAGCGTCGTGGTAGTACGCAAAACCGTTGTAGTTGACACTGGCGAAATGGGAAGCGGTAATAACGTCTCTCAACCACCATGTCGCACGATTGCAAATACGGCTCGGCTCGTGCTGGAACAGCGGCAACTGGGATTTCTCGACACGGTAGTTAGCCGGGACATTGCTACCGTCAGAAACAGGGGAGAAAATACCACTGCCGTAGACCATCTGCTCGCACATAAGGTCAACTTCGGAATCGCACCATGCGCCGCCGGAAGCACGACCATTCGCAACAGCGTTCGTCAGATAGATTCTGTGTTTCAGAACATGACCGCTGAACGCACTCTTGATAGTGGTCTTAGCCTGTTCGAGATTGCTCTTGTACATATCCGAGCCGACATAGCCGCCAGCCGTAGTATTTGCCGCACCGCTTTCCCAACCGCCGGAGCTGGTGTTGTGCATTTGTGCGTTGTACAGGCAAGTGTCCGGCACGATAACTACATGGTGGGTAGTACAGTTCGTATCACCACTGTTGAGGTAGTAATCGAACGCCGCAATACGGTAGTTGACACCGCCGATAGTCCAGTAGTCACCGATGTATAAATCATCGAATGTACCAGCCTTGATAGCGGCATACTGGGCGGTAGTCACGGTGCTACCCAGCGACTTACCACGGTAAATTGCATTGTGCGCCCCGGCGTTGTTAAAGAGCAGAGGAGCGATTTTCGCTTCCGTACCCTCAACCGCCTTGGCTCTGAAATTGGCAAAGGTGATTTTCTTCAAGCCTGTGCCATCGTGAATCGGAATCAGACACGAATCGGTCGGTGCGGTGAACGCCGTGAGTTCCGTCACTTTCTTGGTTTCAATACTGATTGCACTCATTTTTATTCCTCCTTATATTTCCAATCTGCCACGATTGCATTACCCAAATCGTCAGCAAGAAGCGTAGTACCAGTGTTGTCAATCGCAACAGGTACAGTGAAAAGGTTCTTCAAGGTCATGTGTTCCAGTGCCGCCAAACGTTCGTCTACTTCGGTAATCTGATTTTGCAGACTTCCGGCAATATCCTCGTTCAGCTTACCTTTGATACCAGCAAACCATGTGTTAAATGCCGCAGTCTGCTCGCCCTCGTAGGTAGTCATGTGTTCCTCATAGGTCTTTTCGATTTGTGCCAAAGACGAATCGCCCTGTGCCTTGAGGTTGACGAAATACTGGGTCAGCTCTTGATAAGAACTATCACCCGAGCTTTTGAAAAGCTCCTTCTGCGTGGTGAAGTAGGTCTGAAACTCCTCATACAAGTTCGTGCCGTTTTCCAGCATAGACATGATGTAGTTCAGAGCTTCGTTCATACGGTTAGCGTCTTTTGCACCGAAGAAGGATTTCTCCTTATTGGTGTAGGTCGTAACATCGTTGAACGATACCGTACCATCGGAGTTATCGACCTGTGTGTATCTTTTCAGACCACTCCAAACAGCGTCCGTATAATCAGTAGGAAGTAATTTCCACGCCATTTATAACCCTCCCTTCATACCAAAATTCCATGTGAATGTCCTCCTTCCCTCACTCTCATTGGTGAGCCTGTCGTAAAGGTCAAGGATTGCTCCCTCTAAACGATTGAGTTCTTTGAAATCCATCGTATTACCATTGGCGGCATAGGTGGGAGCAGTACCGTAAGACCTCTTGAGACTGTGGGTATTGATGGTAACGAGGTTCGCTTCCAGTGCATTGATTTCATCAGCATAGAAGTAGTCCTTTACGGTCTTATCGCTTCCGACAGACTGAATAGCGAACTCGTCATACATCTTGATAGCCAACTCACGGAGGTATTCGAGGTTGTTCTTAATTCGATTGAAGTCCACGGCGTTGAATCTGTCCCCGGTGTAAACACCATCGACAGTCTCACCGTTCCAATCGGTTTTCGGTGTAGACCACGACATTTTAACCTCCAATCCTTCGGGCGGTCACTCGACCCGAAAATGCTTGCTTGAAATTGACAGTGTGACGGTAGATATTTACCCACATACCATCGTGGAACTCGTTTTCTTGGTACACAATGTCGGTAGCGTCCAGCTCGGGATTTCCTCGAGTATCGTATTCGTACTCGATTCCGGCTGTATAGTAATCAGCCAGCCATGCGGCAAGCTCATTCGCCATTGTGGTATTACTTATCAGAGGATTCTTCCACTTGACTGTCTTACCACGAGCATTGAGAGACACCGTAGCGTACTTCTCAACGATTTTGTACCGATAGCCCTGTACTTCGAGCTTAAACGAGCCAGTGACATTAAATTTGATGGTAACGAAGTAGTTACTCCATGCCACTACGGTTGCCTTACCTTCGATTTCATCGAGCTTCACCTTATAGCCATAGGAAGGGTCTTGAATGTAATAAGTCTCGACCTCACCAGCGACTACATCTATGTCCTCATAGACAAGGTTTTCTTCTCGATTATTCTCTTGGTAGGTGTAACATGGGACGATAACCTCTTTGATAAGCTCCTGTTTGATAGCTTTCGGAGAGGAGGTCATGTCCCGGCGATTCATGGTGAAATCCACAACATCGCTCAAACTGAAATAGTTCAGCACGATACGGTTGTACGGTTCTGCGGTTTTTGTGAACTCAATCTTCATCACATCGAAATCATCGAAATCTCGAAGAATAATCGAAGTGGTATTGATTTCGTCTTTCTCAACCGGGTATTCATTTACAGGCTCGCCACCATTGTACGTTCTGATTGTGAACGCCGCCGGGAGAGCTGTACCGAAAACCAGCTTCAAACCGTAATAAGCTCGAATCGCTTCCATCGTGATAGTAACGATAGGATTCTTTGTGAATGTTCCGTTTGCCCCGGAGATTTCCTTCGAGACATACCCGGTTGTCAGAGCCGCTTTGCCATTTCTCGGAAGAAAGAACATCGTACCATCGGTAGGGGTGTAATTCCCGGCGAGGGTTGCATATTCGACCTTCGGTGTGTCCGTCAGCACGTTTGCGGCATTGGAGTAGGTCTCCTCGCCGTTGGTTGCGATGGAAGCACTCGGCATGAAATTCGACTTGATTTGAACCTTGCCGTCTCGAGACTGGGTGAGAACACATCGACAGGCATTTGCGATAATCTGCAATGCTTCTTTGTATTTCACTCTCGGAATCGGGTTGTTAGAGTAGAGCTTCTTCAAACGTGGGTCGATATAATACTCGGAAATCCCAGCGTCCTTCAAAATCTCCTCTGCCAGTGCGTAGTAGCTTTTACCAGCGGCACTATACAGACCCTTCACATACTCGCCGTCCATGTTGCGGAAAATGTCTTGGCAACGGATTGTAGCCGTGTTATCGTCACTTTCCCATTCGGAACACCACAGGTGGTTTCCTTGAATCCACTCGATAGTGTCAGAACCCGGGGTCTGATAACCGTACATAATATCCATTTCCTGTCCTGTCTCGAGGTAGTTGATAGCCGAGTTCGGGTTATCCACATTGAAGTAGTGGTCGTAGTTTTTCAGCGTTACCGAAAAATCGAACTGCGGAACATCAGCCCCGATAGGGGAAACGTAACTGTCAAGAGCAGAACTCATAACAGAATCGTTGTAATACACAAGTCCGTAACCGAACATGATAGAGTAGATACGCAAACGGCTTTGAGGATTCTTCATCTTGTAGAACACCAGCTTGATATAGGTTGTATTTTCCAATACTTCCTCGGTACTCCACTTTGATTTTGTATTCCCTCTAAACTCAATGGTCTGCCCGGTACTTCCGACAATATCGAAATCAACCGGGTAATTCTCACCGAAGTTAATCGTGAGACCCTTGAAATCCGTTGCGATTGTGTTCAAGCTGATAATCACTTCACATCGAGCTTCGGAAATCAGCTTGTCCGAGACAATCCCGGTATCATAGTATCTCCCTCCCTCGGTAGCCCGAGGGAGAAAGAACATAGAGCCATCTACTTTCGTGAACTCCTCCTCGAGAGTGGCATAGACCGTATCGTCAATATGCTCTCCGAAGATATTGTCCTTGTTCGAGTAGTAGGCATAACTGCCATTATCGACCGTAGCTTTCGCCTGTGCTTCTTGGTTCACAAGTCCGAAAGAAATCATAATGTATGCTCTCTCACGGAGAGAGGACTTCATGCTTTCTTTGTATGCTTTCGATACTTTCTGCATAAGACCCCTCCTTTACTCGCCAGTGTCGATAAGATTTACCTTGCAGTTCCGATAATGCGTTGGAGTACCGTCTTCTGTCACCCAGTAGGGTTCTCCTGTACGGTCTCCGCAGTACATTCTTACGGTTTTGCGTTTGTTTGTTACCGGGTCATTAAATTCGACATAGACGAAGAAATTGCTCAAGATAGAGAGAATCCGTTCCCATTGAGCCGCAGTGAGCCACGCCCACTCAAGCCCATCTATCTTGTACTGGTCTCGCCCAACTCTTTGACCTACAACAGCACCGTTAGCGTCTCGTCCGCTGTCAACCACGGTGGTTACGACTACGCTCACACCTCGTTTACAAGGTGGTAGCTCATAACCATTTATCGCTAAATATGCCATCGCTACACACCTCCTTTACTCAGTGAAGCTGAAACCGTTCGCTTCCTTTTGCGTGGTAACAGCGTCATTGATTGTACGGTTGCCGACCTTTACGATGGTCTGTTCCTTCTTGTCTGCCTGTCTCTTGGTATCGGTAGCGATTTCCTTGAGAGTAGGTTCGACATACTCGTGGTAGAACTCACGCATATTGCGAGACCACGAATCATCGGAATATGCACCGTCATAGGATTTCTTGGAATCTTCGTACACCGTCTGTGCCAGCGAGTTATAAGGGTCATAACCGCTTGCCGAAGCCAGCACGAGGTTATCGTTGATTCCGGCGGTACTTACGACAACGGCATTGATAATACCGTTCGCACAAGTCACAATGTCTCGAGACATGGACTGCCAGTACCCGGAGAACTGCGCCATACCGCTCACGATGGAGCTGTGCATGACAGAAGCAAGCTGGAATCGGTTCAGCACTTCGGTAGTACCATTTACATGACCCACCAGCTCTGCGCCGCTCTCACCAGCAACGAACATAGAGCCATGCGCTCGGTTCGTGCCGCCAGCATATTTCGGCATTGCTTTCCACATATTCGGAGTGATGATACCGCCGGAAGCGAACATCTTCACGCCGCCGTTCGCACCAACGATACCGCCGTTCGCCAGTCCGAAGAACTTCTTAATAGAAGTCCAGCCGGATTTGAAAAGCGAGATACCGACAGATACCGAAGTACCAACGAAGCTCGAGATAGAACTCCAACCGTTTTTCCATAGAGAGATACCGACACCTACGGTGTGACTACCAATCCAGTTCTTAATTGTTGTCCACCCGGACTTGAAAAGCGAAATACCTTGAGCGATAACAGGAAGACTACCAATCCAGTTCTTTACGGTAGACCAGCCGGATTTCAGCAACGAGATTCCTTGCGAAAGCGTAGGAATGTTACCAATCCAGTTTTTAACCGTAGTCCAACCCGACTTGAGTAAGCTGATACCTTGAGAAAGAACCGGGATATTTCCAATCCAATTCTTAACCGTAGTCCAACCACTCTTGATAAGGCTGATTGCTTGGGACAGAGTAGGAATGTTACCAATCCAACCCTTTACTGTCTGCCAACCGCTCTTAATGAGATTGATTGCTTGGGACAGGGTAGGAATATTGCCGACCCAGTTTTTAACCGTTGTCCAGCCGGATTTCAGCAACGAGATTCCTTGACTGACAACCGGGATATTACCGACCCACTCTCTTACAGAGTTCCAGCCGGATTTCGCAAGACTTACTGCTTGCGATACTCCCGGGATATTGCCAATCCAGCCCTTGACCGTCTGCCAGCCACTCTTTGCGAGTGCGACAGCTTGGTCTACGGTAGGAATGTTGCCTATCCAGTTTTTCACGGTAGACCAGCCGGATTTCAGAAGCCCGACACCCTGTTTCACAGCCGGAATGTTACCAATCCAGTTCTTCACAGAAGACCAGCCATCTTTTACGAGCTTTACGCCAGTTTCAAGAGATAGACCGTCTTTCGTCTTGTCAGACCACCAACCCTTTACGTTGTCCCACCATTCCGAAGCATTGTTTTTTACTTCGGCAAGGAATTGAACAGGCTTGCTGTTCTTAACCTTCTTTTTGAATTTGTTCCACTCGTCAGATATATTTCCGAGAGCTTCCTTAATTCCGCTCACCATCGAACCCCAGCTAACAGGTTTTCCAGTAGCGAAGTCTTTGACCCCATCTGCAATGAGAGCAAGACCGAGAGGAATACCAACACCTGTCAGACACAGCATGAGACCGATAGCGAGTTTGCCGAGAGAACCAGCCATTGATTTAATCTTGGTAAAAACTCCCTTGATTTTTTCTTTGATGGTTTCCCAGTTAATAGCTACTGCTGTACCGAGAGCCGCCGCACCCGATAATATCAATCCAACACCGAGAGGAATACCAACCCCGGTGAAGCACAGAATAATACCGATTGCAAGAGCCGCCGCCCCAGCGATAGCAAGTATTTTAGTAGTTACGCCCTTTAGCTTGTTTGTCAAAGTGTCCCAGTTAAGAGCCACAGCCGTACCGAGAGCCGCCGCACCAGCGAGGATAAGACCTACGCCGAGAGGAGTTGCAACTCCTGTGAAAGCGAGAATCATACCTATGGCAATGGAAGCCGCCCCAGCAATGAGAAGAATCTTCGTAGTAACCTTTCTGATATTGTCCGGCATACTATTCCAATTCAAACCGACCGTTGCGGCAAGACCGACAGCACCAGCGGCAATCATCGCAATACCCAGCCCGGTTGCAACTCCTGTCAGAGCGAGGATTGCACCGACACCGATTAAAGCACCGCTCACGATAGCCATAATGCTTAGTACGGATTCTTGAACATCACCTGTTAAGGAGTTCCAGTTCAAAGCTACTGCCGAAGCGACAGAAACCGCACCAGCGGCAATCATCGCAACACCGAGAGGAACGTTTACACCAGTCAGAGCGAGAATTGCACCGAATGTCAGTAATGCACCTCCAACAATGGTTTCGAGCATACCGATTGTCCTACGGAGAGGGTCAGACATCGAATCCCAGTTAAGACCGATTGCTGTAACCATGCCGACAGCACCAGCCGCCATCAATGCGATACCGAGAGGAACATCAACGCCAGTAAAGGCGAACAATGCACCCATAGCCAGCAACGCACCGCTCACGATTGCCGTGAGAATGGACAGAGCGTTCGACAGGTCTCCGTTGAGGAACTTCCAGTTAATTACAGCCGCAGTACCGAGAGCCGCCGCACCAGCCACCATGAGACCAGCACCGAGCGGTACATTGACACCCGAAAATACAAGGAAAGCACCGATAGCCAACAGGAAGCCGCCCAGTACCCCGGTAACGAGGGTAAGTACCTTCGCCAACCGTTCCGACATTCCGTTCCAGTTTGCCATTACCGAAGCCGCCAAACCGACAGCACCAACAGCCATAAGACCGAGACCGAGAGGAATGTTCGCACCAGTGACAACAAGGATAGTACCGATTGCCAGTAAGAATCCGCTGATAACAGCAGTGATTTCCCACATAGCGTCCTTAATCATCTGAACGATTTCGTCAACCTTAGAAGTGATTACGTCACCGAGGAAATCGTAGGTAGGAAGGTCAATGCCTAAATCCCCACCACCGATACCAGCACCCGAGCCGCTACCGCTTCCACTGGAACTATCGTCTTTAGACAGGACGTTCAGCTCGTCAATACCGAGCAGAGCATTTTTCAGCTTCTTAGCCGCTTTCCCGGCTTTACCCAGTCCATCGGAAGCGTCCCCGGCATTGTCAGCCAAATCGCCAACCGCAGAAGCACCAGCAGAAATGCCGGAATAATCTACCTCCGGGAGTTTGAATCCGAACAGACTTGCGATAGAGTTTGCCAGCATACGGACAATCTTCGCCAAAGCGATTGCATACGGTAATACTGCGTTCAGAGCCGGGATAAAGATATTACCCAAAGCTCTTGCACACTGCGTAACCTGTGCTTGTAAAACACGAAGCTGGTTCGCCGGAGCGTTCAGAGTACGAGCCATATCACCTTGAGCGGTAGTTACCTGTGTCATAATTGCGTAGTAACGCAACTGCGACTTTTCAGCCTGTGTCATAGCAGAGACCTTTTTCTCGATACCGAGAGCAAGAGCTTCCTCTTGCAGTCTTGCAACAGACAGGTCGTAACCCAGTCTACGAAGCGGCTCAAGTTCACCCGAGATACCCGACTGTAACTTCTGCATTGCGTCCTCAAACGAAATGTTGAAGAACGAAGAAATGTCGTAGCCGAGCTGTGTGAGGTTCTTGGACATGAGGTACGCT
>ERZ1673736.4707-NODE-4707-length-10743-cov-9.936003_pt1 | contig 10743 bp, 10 predicted proteins | sample MGYA00580212_ERZ1673736 | MGnify/ENA primary metagenome ERZ1673736 (study PRJEB41218, sample SAMN15661752) | gut metagenome | host: Homo sapiens | place: Canada: London | collected 2015-08-20/2019-03-30 | study: EMG produced TPA metagenomics assembly of... | reverse complement strand
TGGGTATCGGTAACAACCCGATGGTAGGATGTACAGTGGCTTGTGCTGTTGACGTAGCTCAGGCTTTAGCTAAGTAATTATCTGATATACAGATTATATATGAAGAGCTTTCTTTTTCAGAAGGCTCTTCTTTTTTATATAACTATACTCTATCCTGTTCCCTACTCATTTGTACCTACTCTCCTATTCTATCATCGTCCAACCAACTGTGACGGTATCGTATGTTATACTCTATAAGTTCTCTATAAATCGCCACATTCTTGGTAATTCTGTGACGTATCTGTGACGGACTTTTTATACCGTCACAAGAAATCAATAGTCTATAAACTACTAATTATCAACGCTGTTTTTAATTAACCACTCCTCATATTCACACCTCCTATTATTTTTCTGTGACCGTTTTTAATTTTATATACCTCCCTCCTTGAAGTAACTATAATTTAGTTCTTACTTGTATAAAAAGTATCTTTTGTGCAAACGTACTGTCCCTCCTTAGTTTCTTTATATTGAATCCAAAGTTTCTTAACAATATCATTACAAGGGTCAACGACTTCTATCCAAACATTATATTTCATATCAACAGCTACTGAAGTAGTATAATTTATAATCTTATACTTCTTTTTTTGAATTGTTCCATTATCAATACAACCAACTTCTTTCTGTCTAACTCTTTCCAATGCAAGATTAATGACTTCTTGTGGAACTTTAGGAGTAAAATCTAAAACTGTTTTCTTTTGTGAAGATTGTGCCATTACCTCACTAACCGTAAAAGAAAAAAGGCAAATCAATAAATAAATAATATTTTTCATCATACATTATTTGTTATTATCATCTTAGAATATTGTAAGCATAATGCCAATCTATAAGACTAGCACTATGCTTTTAAATCCCAATTATTGTTTTGTGTATGTAATTACCTCTCCTTCACCTTCTTCATCAATATCATCAACTAATACCAGTTTGGAACTTGTCAGTTCTTGAACGTGCATTGAATAAACATCACTCTCTCCGTCGCTATCTTCTTCCCATATCCAAGTAAAGACCTTACTATTTTCGTCGTAGGTATATTTGAAGTTTTCTACTCCGTCTTTATCTATTTGTCCGTTTTCATAAATCGCACTTGAACCTGTACCGTCTGAATTAATAGTCATTACGTCCTTATATTCCACAGAGTTCCTATTCTCTATACTAACCCAAGTACCTACTAACGGATTTTCATCATCATCATTATCGCTACAAGAAGTAAAACCTGCACATAAAGCAATAACCAATAAAGTCGTAAATAATCTAAATGTTTTCATATTCTGTAAATAATCTTTTTGTTAATAATTTCATTTGTAGTATAAGCTGCTCAAAAATTGAGTTGGCTACTTAAAAGATAGTAGCAAAAGTTGTTTCTTAATGTCTGATTCGTAGTTATATATCGTTTATCTACCCTGTTCCCTTTGGATAGTATTACGCAATAAGAAAAGCGTGGGAACTATTGGATATTATTCAATTTGAGGCTCTCGACTGCCCTAACACAAATAATAAACAATAGCCCACGCCAAACGATATATAGACTATCTTAACAAGATAGGTATATAACATTGACGTGAGCGTTCTTGCTTATCACCTTGAGTTGTTCATTAAATTGGCGATTTTCTGAACAAGGTAATATCTTAAACGCTCTTCGTTAACTAATATGTCCTTTCAGTCCCAACACATTAGGTATCTGAAATTGCCACAAAGTTACGAAAAGCGTTTGTAATAACAAGAACTATTGTTTATTAAAAGTTGAGAGCTGTCTCTTCTTAGTAAATCCAAGTAGGTAGAAAATTTGTGATTGCCTATATAAGAGCAAAATTTTAAAATTTTCTACCCAACTGATAATTTATACCTATGGCTTTATAAACTGATTTTTTATCCGTTGAACGGTGGAAATACCAATACTTTGTAGCTTAGCTATATTTCTGATTGAATAGCCTTTTCTTAGTAAAGCAATGACTTCCTTATATTCTTCTTTTTTCTTATCATCCGTTTTGGTTGAACCTGTCTTTCTGCCAAGCTTGCCACCTTTAGCAATATAATTCGCTCTACCACTATTCAAACGATATTGGATATTGCTTCTTTCGATATTTGCCATTTCTGCAAGTACTGTCACCATGATAGACGCTATTGGGTTAACTTCCCCATTTGGTTGCAAAGTATATAAACCCAAGTTCTGTATGTAAACCGATACTTTCGATTCATGCAATATATCCAAAGAGCGAAGAACTTGTAATGTACTTCTTCCCAGTCTTGACAATTCAGACAAAAGTAGAATATTCACAGATTCACGTTTACAGTATTCCAGACATTCCCCTAAAATCTGTCTTTCCTCTATTTTCTTTGCACCTGAAATATGTTCTTGGAATATATTCACTATTTTTATATCCTGTGAGATAGCATATTTCTTTAAATCCTCTATTTGTCTGCTCGTGTCCTGTCTGTCATTACTTGAAGAAACACGGGCATATATTACGGCTGTTTTCATTTTATTCTTTGATTAAATTGATAACATGAAAGAATGTGTTCAAACCAACTTTGCAGATTTATTTGAACACATTCCTGTTTTGAACACAATAAGTAGTTAATGACGATTATTCGCTTCCTCAATATCCCATAAACCTATAAAAATCACAAGCCATATCAACGGCACACACGCACTAATCATAGCTAATGCCACACAAAAGAGCCAAACAAGTATCCTATAATAAAACATGATTCTTTATTTTACGTAGTTAATAAAATAGGAGAATACCCATTTCTGAATATTCCCCTGTTTAATCAATCAATAAACCACTTATATTTAGTGTCTCCATGCAAAGCGGCATTTATTCCCGTTGCTATTTCAGTTGCATTTACCGCTCTATCCAAAAAACTATCAATGTAGCTTGACTTATTGCTTCCAGTTAACAAATTATACAATTTCCACATACTTATATCATTTCCCAAGCTGCCAAAGTTCTCATCATTGATATAAGCCCTAGCCACATTGTTAACCTGTGTATCAGTAAATAACATACGTGGAATATCTTTTTGATAGCCTTGTGGTAGGCATTGATAAAATCTCATTCTTCCAACTAATTGGCAAAATTGGTGCTCATTCAGGTAAGAATCGCCAAGCGTTTGCAACAAATGTATATTTTTGGCTGTATTGAAATTATTAAGTAGTTCCAATGTAGCCCTAAACAGTTCTTTTGTGCTCATTACCTTTATATCATCCTTATATCCGTCTGTGAACACGCACATGTTACAGCATACGGTATTTTTGAATGATACAGCCAGCCTAAACAACTCTGGGCTTTTCTTAGTTGCCAGATTCTCTCTATTCAAGGCACGAACGCCAACTATAGAAAGATTAAGCCTGTTGCCAGATACATCTTCATAGATAGATGGAATATCTATGGCAAAAGCGCATCTTTCGTAATATTGGGTAGTGTCAGCTTCCGTTAACAGGTTCTTTGGCTTGTTAATGGCTTCTGGTTTTCTTCCTTTTATCACATGGCTGCACCTTATATCTGGCTGCTCGATTTGTTCACCACTATAGAATGAGTTGGCAGCTTCCCAAACCGTTTCAATGAATTGCGGATGCGAAATAGTCAGTTCATTATCCTTGCTGAAAACTGGTATCACATTATCATTCTTTAAATGGTCTAAAGTAACCTCCACAGAGTTTGCTTCTATAAAGTGATTTACCCTTTTGGGCTTTACTGGCTCTTCGATTATTACCGCTTCTTCTGCATACTCACCAAAGTTACTTTCCCTTCTTACCTGTGGCACATTGCCAATAATTTGTAAATTTCTCATAACGAATAAGATTTTAAATGATTTATAAATTGATTACGTGGATTGAAATATATTTCGTTTTCTATCCAACTACCCTAGGGGGACGTTAGAGCTACTGTTCATGTGCTCATGTAACTTTCAATTCTGTAAATCATAAGAGAAGTAAGCTGATATATATTTAGGCTCTTATTTTAACAGGTAGGGGGGATTATATATAAGTACCTGTACTTTATTGCACGCACATCTTTCTACTCTCCACAAATGGAACTATTTTAGACCATTACAGAATGTGGCATAACTATACAACCAATGTTTGAAAAATGAGTATCATTCATTTTTTAGCTTCCCAAATTATTCGTAAATTTGTGTATCCCATGAAGGAAGGATTACCGTATTGCATTGAGGGCTTTTTATCTCCATTTCCCAATTACTACCAATGCGGTAATTTACCTTTTTCACAATCTCCCATAGATAAAGCCATGTTTGATAGATTTTATTGCAGTCGCCTATATACTAGTATTAGACGACCTTTTTCATTTTTGTAGCATAACCATAAAAAGTAGGGCAATTTGACGTCTGCCCTACCGCTTGTGGTTATGAAAATTTCTTCTTATTACCTACCATGTCAGAAGTATATACCTATCAAGAATTACGTGAATTAGCCTTGAAACACGGAATCAGAGATAATAAAGTCCATATCGGTGTATGGTTACAAACACAAGGCTATCAAAAACAGAGAATACAGATTAACCACATTAGAAAAACATTTTATTTAAAATCCCATGATTGAGACAAGAATCCCAATAGTACCTGACACAAGTACCACCCTTACGGATGAAACAACAGAGCACATTGTTAATCGCAAGGTAACAATCAAAATAGACAGAGATTATTTAAAAAAGAAGTATGCAGAACTATACGAGCGACTGGCAAAAATAAAGCTGCCACCCTCTTACAAGAAGAAATAATATTAACATAAAAAAGCCGCAGTTGAGCACATTTGTAAGTGTACTCGCTTGCGGCTATTTTTGTATAAATCATCAACAAAAAGCGGGAAAATACTCAATATTTTTTAATTATATACTATATGTAAAATTCTTATTCAAATTTGAATACTTCAAGTTTAAACGAAGCGACTCCTTTTGAGTTGCTTTCTTTCAGATAATAGTAATCTTTAATAGTATCTTGTGTTACTTTATAACCTATCGAATGTTCGTTGTATACCTGTTGTATTCTGTTTTTAATCTCATTCTTTCCTATATAAACGCCCAGTTCAAATTCTTCTTTTATATCTTTCAGTACTTCTGGAGAGAATCGAAGTGTTTTGACTTGTTCCTTATCATATTGCTTCATGGCTTTATCAATTAAACCTTTTTGATACTTAGCATTCTCAATTCCAGGCTTTCCTATTTTCATGTAAGCATTGATTATAAATTGTGCCTCTGCTTGTTCTCTCAACAAATTGATAAAACCATTCCTTTCTTCAAAACTAATTTTGCCTTGTTCAAAATCATTATATATCCTGTACAAGAGATGCACTAATATTTTTCGTTTTTCTATGATTTGCTTGGTGTTGTTGAGTTTTCTAATATCATCATCGCCAACACATTCTGTTACATCATGTAGAGTTACATTAAAGAATCCTGTATTTATATAGGCTTGATATAAAGCATTGGCAGACGTGTAATAAGATTTAACCCGTTCTTCATTATAAAGGTTGTCTATTGAGAATGAATTTATTTCTCCCCGTTCATCTATAAGTTCATAGTATTTTAATCTTTGCATATCATCAAATATGGCTTCTTGTTTGATTTTGTCTGTTTCCTTATCATGCTTATCTTGAAGACTGTTATAGTTATCTATAAACTGACGAATCCTTATGTCCAATTCCTCATTACCCCTGATTCTCATACTTGGATTGATAGTTGAGATATGAGTTAAGGAATTGTATGTTATGTCATTCATGACTGTCTTTCTAAACCTGCCTTGTATTTGAATGGCTTCTGTCATAGGGTCAATCATTGTCCAATTTGCGCTATGAAAATCAGTCAGAAGTATTATATCAGGCTTATGTTTTCTAAGTACAATGTCTAATCCAGAATAAAAACGGCAAGTAAAGAAATTGTATTTAGCTAAGGGATAATCTATATGTGGATATGCCTTGTCTATTCCTCTTTTAAATAACTTATCAATACTCTTTTGTGAGCAAAATATCTTATAATCAGTTATTCCTGTATTTTCTATGATTTCATTGATACCATCTGTGACATTGAAGAAAATGCAAATATACTTGCTGTCCTTCATTCCCTCAAGAACTTTTCTTAGTCTTTTATAATAGCTATTGGTAACAATAAGGTCTAAATCTTTCTTATAATCATATTGTGGCATAATCTTTATTTTCTGAAAGTTCTGTTTTTCAAACTCCTTGTGTGAAATAGGTAAAGGTGTTGCAGAAACAAATGCTTTATTCTCAAATAAGAAAAAATCGTAAATAGGTTGGGTAATCTTTCTTCTGTAATCAATATCCTGCGTAATCTTCTCACATTCGTCAAACAAGCAAAAGTATTGTTTATAGATGTCTATTCCTAAAGACTGTGCTGCTTCCCTAATCTTTTTAAAACTTTCTGGAGTGGTAAGAATCTTCTTGAATGAAATATCCATTTGCAGGTATTTCTTAATAACATAAGGAGTACACTTCTCATAAACAGCTTCCAAATTATCATTGTTATTCAACTTGCCAAGTATTACAGGAACATTAGGTTCAATGATTATGGAGTTGCGCTCTGAATGTATCTCGCTGTGTGTAGCACCTAATCCCGTTAAAGTCTTGTCCAAAATGGTGTTTGTCGGTATCATGTCATAACCAATGCGTTTTAGTGCATCCAATAACCATTCTCCTTTTTTAATAATAGCTTCTTTTATCTTCATAGTTTACTTTATTAGAACAGATATTTTTAATTCGTTTTTTAGAGTAGGTAGAAGATTGGAAAAATCAGCTTGTATATAACCACTCTCCCAAAATCTACCTGCTCTGATATTCTCACCTTATAAATACATTATTCCGTTTTTTGAGCTTCTCTTCCCTCGTATTCAGCATATAAAACATTAAATGCTTCAACGTAGGATTTGGCTTCCATAGATTGCCCATTGTTTGGGATAAAATGTCTATTCCATGTTTCCTTATCAATCAGATTTATGGTATCAATAACCTTCTTCTCATCTTTTACTTCTTTATAATACTGTTTCAATCCGTTTGCAAACCGTCCTGTAAATCTATCTACTGAAAGAAATTCATTATCTTTCAAGGCTTTTAGAATCTTGTCGCCAATCTCATGAGTAAATTTATTCAGTTGTAGTCTGCCAAAATCAGACGGTTTCTTGTAGCCCAGTTGTATCGCTTTTATTTGATTGGAAGTCAGGTTAGCCGTACCAAAAGTATATAGTGCAAAGATAAAAGCAGCCTTATATTCTTTACACAATGAAAGAATGTAGTCCATTTCTTTATCATTAGTCGAGATTCCAGAATTATAAAAATCAGCGTTGTCCCAAACCTTACCATTATTACGCAATGCAATGTAACTAAGTACATCCATACCTTCTGGAATGTGCACCTCCGTATAAGTCGGTTCTATTTCACTCAATTCCGAAAATTGGAGAGCCAGACTTCTATGCTGCCCATCTTCGCATACTCCGTCATAATTAGAATAGTCTTCTGAAGCAACTACTTCCTGATGAATTTTGAAGTTACTGATAATAGCTTCTCCATTGCCAATATTACGTTCAACTGTTACTTTGAATAGTTTTCTTCCGCCAATCTTTCCAATGGCTTCATCCATTGGGATATATTCGATAGGCATTGTTTTAATGAAGCCAAGACTTTTGATTTTGTTGTAGCAAGCCTTAATGTTCTCTTTATCAATATTCTGGCGGTTTCCTTCTATAAATAATAAATTAATTCTTTTCATTGTTTTTTGTATTTATTCTGCCTTCTGTTCTGTTCAGGCATTCAGGCAAGGCATCACTTAGTGCACATCAGTTTTGCGCTTACACCGATAAAGCTGCAAAGGATATGCTCATGCCACAAAAAAAGGGAACAAGAAAAATACGATTTCCTGTTCCCTTTTCATCGGTCTAAAATAAAGTGAATATTATATCACATATAAATGCTATTAAATGTATTTATTGGAGTATCTTTATATCGTCTCAAAATGACTTTTATATAATCACAACTATCTAATAGACTTTGATTTACGAGTATTCCGGTATAATATATAAGATTAGATATTAATCGCTTCTCTTTATCTGATATTCCTTTGGTCTTTTTCCCTCTTTTTGCCACTATATTTTTCTGGGAATCAAAAAAACGAATTATCATATTAGCAAAGAAATATGCCACAATGGCAGAAGAGAAACTGACATTTTTACTTGGAAAAACATGACTAGTTGTCAGTTGACTATTATATTCAACAGTATCAAGCTGTTCATGGCACAATGACGCTAAGTATGAAATAGTACGGTTATTTTGCATCGTTATCACCTTCTTCCCCCCTATCTTCAATGTCAGTTCAACGGGCGCATCAAATACAGTGTCCATTGGTGTCTCTTTACTATAAACTTCAAGGATTGAATCAGAAAAGATTTGCAGTTCTTCTAATGGACTTAATGAACACTCCCACCCATTGGCAAACTGACCGCGACAATAATCATGCACAAATAAAAGTAGATACCAAAATTTATCGCAATCGAGTTGTAATTGATGTAACAAAGAAACAATCTTGCTATTCTTTACATAAGATGAATAAGTAAATGGAATTTTGAGAAGTCCGTTGTTATATCGTACCTTAAATATCTCTGGTGCAGACGAAGGAAGTTCATACGTTTGTTGACTTTCCTCGTCAAAATCAAAATCCGGTGTATATATCTGTGCAAGTAGAGAAACATACTCTAAAAGTTCGTATTCCTCTTTCACATACCGGTAAAGTGTGAATTTCTGAATTGGCATATCGTAATAATTATGCTGTAAAGATAAAAAATGTCGCTTCACCATAAAAGCAAAGCGACATTTTATTTTAAAGAAGATTCTATTCTTCACAATTAAATGTATCCATTAGTTTATCCATTTCTTCGCCTATACACTTATCAACCAATCTAGCATAGTGTTCAGTCATTCGTGTATTAGAATGTCCCAACATCTTGGATACCGCAATTAATGATATATTATTTGCCAAAGTAACAGTACTCGCAAAAGTATGACGGGCTGTATGATAGGTTATTCGTTTATCAATATGACACAAAATAGCTATATCTTTCAAATAAAGATTTATATCTTTAGCTGAATATATAGGTATTAAAGTATCTCCACCAGAATACTTATCAATTAACATCTTAGCACTTGGCAATAATGGAATACGAGCAAGTACACCCGTCTTAATCCTTTTCTTCTTAATCCATATTCTTCCTTCATTATCACGTTCCAAATGTTCAGCTCGCAAAGTCTTAACATCAACATAGGACAAACCTGTATAGCAAGCGAATAAAAACATGTCTCTAGTCCTTTCAAGTCTTGGTAAAGGAGAATTGAAGTTTATAATTCTACGCAATTCATCTTCATTCAGAAAATCGGGAGACACCTCTTGTCTCTCTAATTTGTACGCTGCAAAAGGACTAAATGCTATCTTATTATTAGCAACTGCACGATTTACCACTTTCTTTAATAATGCTAAATACTTCACCGCTCCATTATGAGACAGCCCATGTTCTGATAATAGCCATATACGAAATTCCTCTATAAAATCACGGTTCAATTCTCTTAGAAACATATCATCCCGATGATACTTAAATTGAATAAAATTCTCTAAGAGTGACAATCCATGTTTTGAATTAGCGTATGTCCCTTTAGAGACTCCACAACCAATCTGTTTGTACTGTATCTCATTATGCTTTCTATAAACACTAAGTATAGTTTCTTCTTTTATTAATTCCACCTTATTTAATAGTGCATCACGAAGTAATACAGCGGTTACAGCAAAACCATGCTTTACCAATTTTATTTCCTCTTCATAAATCCGTACTCTTAAATTTTTAAGAAATTCATTTAAAGCCGTGGCTTCTGAATTTGTACCACGTACGCACTGCTTATCTTTATTCCAACTTTCTAATGTCACTAACTTACCTGTAGAAAATACAGTACGTTCTTCTCCCACAGATATTAATACCTCAATAGGTGCTTTGCCTGCTTTATTCATTTTACTTGCTCTAACAGTAAATGACAATGTATAATTACTCTTATTTATCATACTCTATTATTTGTGACGTCACAGTGACGGAACAAATAAATTACCGTCACCAATATACATCTAGTTAATAAAAATAAGAGCATAACATATTATATAATAGCAAATTACAATATATTGTATATTCCTAAACCGTCACGAGTTTATGTATGACAGACACGATGGGCCGTATGCACAGTGACGCTCAGTTCGCTGGTTCTTCATCAGTTCCCGCTCACGTGGAAATGATGGGATTCCTGGGTATCGGTAACAACCCGATGGTAGGATGTACAGTGGCTTGTGCTGTTGACGTGGCTACTGCTTTGAGCAAGTAATTTAAGTTACTTCATACAGATAAACTCCTGTAATCCTTGTGGTTGCAGGAGTTTTTTATTTGTGGTAACTTGGCTTGGATAACAGATTGAAGCACCTTGCATCACTCATTATTTGGAGCGAATGAATGGTGAATCAGTAAGGAGATAACAAGATAAATCCTGCTTTATTTTAAGTCCAAACAACTCATGTAAAGAGTAGTCAATTACCCCTCAAATCAAACCATAAACAGGTTACTTTTGCAGCCGATTTGCAGCCGAATTTGCCATTCTTTAAAAACGGCTGCAAGAATTGGCATAATCAACTATAATACAATGCGATACACTCC
>ERZ1673736.4693-NODE-4693-length-10801-cov-6.400521_pt1 | contig 10801 bp, 11 predicted proteins | sample MGYA00580212_ERZ1673736 | MGnify/ENA primary metagenome ERZ1673736 (study PRJEB41218, sample SAMN15661752) | gut metagenome | host: Homo sapiens | place: Canada: London | collected 2015-08-20/2019-03-30 | study: EMG produced TPA metagenomics assembly of... | reverse complement strand
ACTATTATTTTTGTTTCTAAATCTATTCAAAATCAGCTTGATAACCTCTTCTATTACACTAAAAAGAACCACAAATCACACTCGTGGAGTTATTCGCATCTCTTTTGGGTCCAATGCATCTACATTTAAACACGTAGATGCAAAAAAATATAATCATCAAGACTTGTTCTGACAGTTGGTTTGCTATCGGACAAAAAACTGTCAGTTGTTTGTTGCGAAGTTACACAACTTTCTTCACTCTCACACGCCATATCCTTATATTTCTCAATGATATTTTAATTGGATCGAATTCGATCCAATTAAAATCAGGATTATACGACATTGCTCTTGTATAATACCTGTACATCTTTTGTTGCATATTTTACGAGGTGTAAAATCAATAATCTATGGAAAACCAAAAGACCGGTGCTTCGGCATGTTTAAACAAACCTCGTTACGGGATGGGACATATCCCGGGTATTGGTATGTGGTATGTCGATGGTCATAATTATTCATCTTTTTCGGGAAAATTATATATTAGCCATTCATTAAGTAATCCTGCCAGTTCGTCATTATTCAAATCCTGCATTAGAAAATGCGTATTGCCGTAAATGCCGATTTTAGGCAGTTCCACCAAAGTAGCGTTTCCTCCGTGCCTATTGACAGCTTCCACAAACTTGCGTGCCATCTGAAGACGCACACGCCAGTTCTCGTCACCGAGATTTTTAGAGGGTGTTTCGGGGATATAGTCACCGAAATAGAGGACGATGGGGATTTCTGTAAGCCGTTTGAACTGTTCCATTGAAACAGGAGTTCCGGCTACTCCTCCTGTCAGTCCGTCAATACGTTCCGGTACTTCGCCTTTGGGAAATACAAAACCGCCCGGCTCATAGGACACTACTGCTTTAACTTCGGGGTTCTGCATGGCGGACATCCAGCCGGGAATGCCGCCGGCCGAATGGGTGACAAGGATGTGATTGCCGATACGCTTTGCCAATGCACCGAGTGCGGGCACATCTTGTTTGTGGTCGCTGATGTCGGGTGTCATTGTACGGAAGAACTGCGAAAGCGATACGGAATCTTTCGGGAATTGTACTCCTTCGTTATACTTCGGCCAGATGCCGATACGCCATATATCGAACCAGAACATTTCATCGGCTACGGGTTTGACCGTCGTGGTTGCCGATGTCCTTCCTGCACGTCCTCGACCGGGTAAGTCCATTACATAGCTACTCCATCCACGGCGCAACATCAAAGTTGAGAAGCCTTCCCTGCCATCGGGTGTCATCTGCCAACAAACACCTGAGCCACCATAACCATGTACATAGACTAGCGGAAGCGGCTTGCTGTCAGTTGGTATCTGATAATCTACGAAAGCATGGTCGGCACGATAGCTTTGTCCGGTTTCTTCCTGCTCCGCCCACCCGACGAATTTACTGTTGTCGTATGTCCCCGGTCGCTGTATGGTTGTGCCTCCTACCGAGAAATGCCCTTGTTTGACTATAGCAATAGGCTCTTGCGCTCCGGCTATTGCTGTAACTGACAGCAATAATGCCGATAAGATTATCTTCTTCATTTCTTTTCCGTTAATTGATTCAACACTTTGCGAAGCGGTTCCGAATAACTCTTGCCGAGGTTCATCTCCACGATGTTCAGTAACGCCGAGAGTTGTTCCGGAGTAACTCCAAGATGCAGACATATTGCAGCATGGCTTCCGAACATCGGCTCTACGCCACCCACTCCGGCAAGGATGGATACTGTGGCGATTTCACGCTCCTGATAGGTCAGCAGGTCGCGTTCGAAAAGGTCGGCGAACAGATGCTCTTTGAGGAATCGCTCGATGGTCTGGGCAAATATGGCATATCCTGCTTTCGGAGCATCGGCAGGTACGCCCGATATTTCGGCAAGCACGTCACGACCGCGCTCATAACGGCTTCTGTTGTCCGTCACGGCAGATGCTTCCCGACCAACCGTATCGTTTATACCGTTAGCCTTACGCTCGTCCACTACCTGCATAAAGGTTTGGATGGCCCGCAAGCTGCGTGGAAATCCGCAATAGGCATAAGCATGAATCAGCACTTCATTTATCTCATTGATAGTCATACCTACTTCCAATGCTTGTGCAAAAGCTGGTTTTAAATGTTCCAAGTCTCCTTTACCCGTATAGGATGCTATAGTAACGACAGCCTGCTCTTTTGTGGTAAGCACCTTGTTTGCTTCGACATAGCGGCATTCCGCTTCGGTCGTGGCCTCACGGTATTGCGCATCGCTTACCGGAGAGAGCCATACAGCCGCATTGTCCTGCGGATTGGCGGTGATGGCAATGTGGGCAAACCAACTATCTGGTGCTGCCCCGTGCCAATGCTCTACATCGGGAGCAATCTCTACGATGTCGCCCGGAAACAGACGGCGGGCCGGTTGTCCTTTCTCCTGGTAGTAGCCGATGCCTGCGGTGGCAATCAAGAGTTGTCCGGCTTTGTGCGAATGCCAACTGTTACGGCAACCCGGTTCGAAGGTAACGTTTGCCATCGGGACGTTCAACTCTTTCTTCTCTGTCAAAGGAGCAAGCCATACTTCGCCGGTGAAATTGGGATTCGGGGAAAGTTTCTCGCCCAGCGGATAGGGCTGGCAGAAGGTTTCTGCATTCTGTGCATATACTGCAACGGATGATATTGCCATCATGGTCGTGATAAATAGATTCTTGATTTTCATATCTGTTTCTGTTTGATTATTCATCTAAAGTTTTTGTAAAGGCAAGTGTGGAGAGTTGCCGTTTCATATCGCTCTGATTGTTAATTGCTACTACTGCAAAGGTAGCGGCGTTGCAGCAAAGCGGAAATACAAAAAAATCGGTAAAAACTGCACTTTTTACCGATTCTAATAGACTGAAGAATGACGGAACTGTTATTCCCTGTAATCCGACGGCTTCACCCCCAAATTCTGCTGCACATAGCGACTGAAATAGGCGGGTGACGAGAAGCCGAACATATCGGAAATCTGGACGAAGGTCAGCGACTTGTTGCGCAACTGGCGTGAGATGTCGAGTATCGTGTAGCGGTTTATCCAGTAGTTGGCAGCGTATCCGCTGGCTTTCTTCGATACTTCGGAAAGATATTTAGAAGTGACGCACAGGCGGTCGGCGTAGTAAGTCACTTCCCGATGTTCACGGTATTCACCCGCTTCTAGCATAGTCAGGAAGCGGTTCATGATAGATGCATTCTGCGTGGAGATGTCGTTCTCGCCATAGAAACGTGCGTGGAAATCGAAGAAATCGAGGATGGCAGTCTGCATGGCATTGATAAGCGTTTCGCGGTAAAAACGATGCTCGGTGTCCTTGATGCGTTGCTCCAAGATGTCGAAATCACGCTTGCAGACGATCTGCTGTTCAGGCGTGAGATGAACGATCGGATTGTTGAAAAGTGACAGTTGCCCCTTCGTGGCATAGTTGCTCTGTGGTGTACTCAATTCGATAAAGCCAGGCTTGGCATAGATAATCTTGCAACTGAAATCATTCGCCGGACGTATCTTTTCAATCATCGAACGGCGGCGAACGATGGAAAGGTCGCCCGGATGCAGTTCAAACTCCTTGGCGTTGAACACGAACTTGCACGTCCCACCCAGGCAGAGTAAGTGCGCCAGATATTCTTCCTCAATATCAGTTCTTATAACACCGAGCGTATCGGTCACGATTATGTCTTTCCATTCAGCCATCAAGACTCCTTTATTTTAAACAAAAGTACAAATAAATGTCGAAATTGCAACTGTTTCAATCTCATGCAATCTATGTTATATGAATCGTTCGCAACCAGTTTAGGATGCCGTTTCTCGAAGTCGCCGTATTGTTATGCGAAATACTGTAACCATCAATTATCGTGTGGCGGGTACCCCTTACATTGTTAGAGGTGCTTGCCGAAGAACTCCGTCAGCTTGTCTATCGCCTGATTCACATACTCCGGCACGTAGTAGGTCTTGATATGCGTGGCTCCGGGGATAAGGAACAGCTCCTTCTGCCGCGTGCCTGTCGCCTTGCTGTAACACTGCTCGGTCATATAGAACGTGTCGGCGATGCTTCCGGCAATCATCAACAACGGTTGGTTGATGAGGTACATATTCATGCTGGCATCGAAGGCGAACAAATCGACCAAACTGCTCTTGGTATAACGAAAGGTCGAATTGGGGTGTGCGTGGCTCTGGAGGTAGTAGCCGTAGCCGTCACGATAGAGGTCGAAAGGCAGTTTTGCTGCTTGTTCGGGAGTTACGCCACTCATGTCGCCCACGTATTCCGGCTCCGCACCTTCGGCTTCTTTCTGACGGGCTGCACAGGCATCGGCAAGTCGTTCTTGGACTTCGTTGATTTGCGAGTCGAGGAAACCATTGCGGCGCACCAGTCCCGTGTTGAACATACTCAGCGTGGCTACCGCCTTGAAACGCTTGTCGGTCTGTGCCGCTGCCAATGTATAGCCTCCACCGCCACAGATACCGAGAATGCCTATGCGCTCGGCATCCACACCGGGATACTGCAACAGAATGTCAGCGGCACGATGGATGTCCTCGATGCGGTAGGCAGGCTTGTCCGTATTACGCGGTTCGCCCTCGCTGGCTCCCTGATAGGCGGCATCGAAAGCAAGGCAGATGTAACCCGCTTCTGCCAACCGCTGGCTGTATAACCCCGCTACCTGTTCCTTTACGCCTCCATTGGGATGTGCCACGACAAGGGCGGGATAGCTTTTCGCCTCGTCATAGTCCGCGGGGGTATAGACATTGGCGGCAATCTTCAGGCCGTTCAAATCATAGGTAATGGGGTGAATGTTCACCGCTTCTTCTTTATTCTCCGTAAGGGCATCGGTATAGACTAGTCCCCACGGGTTACTGTTGTGGCTCTTGAAATTCGATAGTTCTGCCACGGCAAATGCTTTGTTCTCTTTCATTGTTTCTTGTGCGTTTAAGGTATTGCATACAGCTATTGTCGCACACAATACGGTTGTTATTATCTTTTTCATTCTTACTTGTTTATATTATTCTACAAAAAATGTGTTTCTTCCAAAACTTTACGGTATTTTCCTCCGTCTCCGCATAACTCATTATGTGACATATTATTTTTGGTTTCATACATTACTTTTTTATAGGTGAGCCTCCGAATACTTCACTTATTTCCATGTTGTCGAGAGCCGTATCTATCGCATTTACCTCTTCATCGGTCAAGTGAATATCCGTGGCACCGATATTTTCTTTCAGTCGGAACAAGTGCCGTGTGCCAGGAATGGGAACGATGGGCGGACGCTTGTTCATCATCCACGCGAGGGAGATTTGCGAAGCTGTGGCGCGGTGTTCTTCCGCCAATTGTTCGAGTAGCGAGAACAGCGTACGGTTCTTCTCGAAACTCTCCGGACGGTATTGCGGCATCGAGGCCCGATAGTCGGTCGAGGGGTCAAAAGTACTGTTGGCTGTGTAACGGTTGGTCAGCAAGCCGTTGGCAAGCGGCGAGTGCGCCACGAAACCGATGCCGAGTTCTTCGCATACAGGTAGCAGAGGCTCGTGCCAACGTGCCATCATCGAGAAGCGGTTTTGTATCGCCGTCACGGGGCAGACTCGGTGGGCACGACGCAAGTATTCTTCGGTTGTTTCAGAAATGCCCCAATGAAGGATTTTACCCTCACGAATAAGGTCTGCCATCACTTCCGCTACCGTTTCCGGCTCAATGGACGGGTCGATGCGGTGTTGGTAGTAGAGGTCGATATGGTCTGTGCACAGACGGCGAAGCGATTCCTCCACGCGGTGGCGAATGATTTCGGGCCGTGCATCGGGTATCAGCGCGTGAGGTCCTGCGGCATCCGGCATGTCGAAACGCAATCCGAATTTAGTTGCGATAACAATATTATTGCGGTAAGGATGCAAGGCTTCACCCAAAAGTTCTTCGTTGTGGTGGGGATGATCGGGCGTTCCATAGACTTCGGCGGTGTCGAAGAAAGTGTAGCCCATCTCCACGGCATCGGCGAGGAGTTCCGTCATTTCACGCTTGTCGGCAGGCGCACCGTAGGCATGGCTCATGCCCATGCAGCCAAGTCCTACGGCAGATACGCGCAAGCCGCTTAATCCTAATGTTCTATATTCCATTCTTTATCTGTTTATAATTAAATACACAGTCCTTGTTCGACGTTGCAAAGGTAGAGAGAACCTTTCGGGCAGGCTTTACAAGAATTTCGGTTGAAACTACACTTATTTCGGTTTTTGCATCCGTTCGATACCGAAGCGATTAGGGCACAGAATCATCTTCCGAAAAAATGGTAATTCGAGCCGTATTTTTTATTCCAACGGAATGAATGGACGTGTCTAACTTTGTACCCGAATTAAGACAGGAATAATCAACAATTAATAATATATATATGAAAAAGTATTTTATTTATCTGATGATGGTTGCGGCTGTCGTAATGCTCGGAGGAGCTTGCTCGCCAGATGAAGACTATGAACCCGAAGTACCGGGAATTGAAACTCCTGAAACTCCCGACGAGCCGGGTGTCAATCCCAATACTCCGAGTGGAAATAGCAAGATTCTGGTTGCCTATTTCAGTTGGGGCGGTACAACACAACGTATGGCACAGGAAATTGTCCGTCAGACAGGAGCAGACATCTTCCGCATCGAACCGGTAGTGCCTTATCCTACGGAATACACGCCTTGTACCGAAGTCGCACGAGAGGAAAAGGACAACAATGCCCGTCCTGCCATTGCCAATGAAGTGGAAAACTGGGATGATTACGACACGGTATTCATCGGTTGTCCCGTATGGTGGTGGACAACTCCGATGATTATTTGTACCTTTACCGAACGTTATGATTTCGAGGGTAAGACCGTTGTTCCGTTCTGCACCTACGCGTCAACCTACCGAGACGAAACGTTGGCACGTATCGTGGAACTTACTCCGGATGCCGGGCACTTGACTGGCAAAGGATTGACAAGCGGAAGAATCAACGAACAGAACATCTCATCATGGCTTAAAGAGATTGGAATGATTAAGTAATATATAATCTTATAGTTATGCACATATTTAAATATATCATTGCAATGGCAGCGTTTATAACTATGTCATGCAGCAGTACGGTACAAGCACAGACAAAAAGCGATAATAACATGAAATCGGTAATCGTATATTTCACGCATTCCGGCAACACCGAACTTGCAGCCAAACAGCTTGCAGAAGTGACGGGAGCTAAAATGATAAGGCTTCTGCCGGAACAGCCCTATTCATCGGAAGATGTCAATTGGGTAAACAAGCAGTCCCGTTGCACTCAGGAACACCTCAATCAGTCGCTTCGTCCGGCAATAAAACCGGCTGACTTTGACTTTACAAAGGTTGATACGGTGTTTGTCGGTTTCCCGATTTGGTGGCACGAGGAACCGGCAGTAATACGCACTTTCCTCGACAAATACGGTGAACAATTGAAAGGCAAGGTGATATTTCCTTTCTGCACGTCTTACGAAAGTCCTATGTCGGAAGCCGATGCTACACTGAAGAAAGGTTATCCTTCACTGAAAATCAGAAAAGGACTTCGCTTGCCTGTAAAATCGGAAGAAATCAAAAAATGGATAAAACAATGAATACAGTAAAATTAAACAACGGCATCGAAATACCCCAGATGGGCTACGGTGTTTATCAGATTTCGCCCGCCGAGTGCGAGCGTTGTGTAAGCGATGCCCTCAGCGTGGGCTATCGCATGATTGATACGGCACAAGCCTATCATAACGAAGAAGGCGTGGGTAATGCTGTCCGTAAAAGCGGCATCGACCGCAAGGAGATTTTCCTTGTGTCAAAAGTCTGGATTTCCAACTACGGTTACGAGAAAGCAAAAGCCTCTATCAACGAGAGCCTGCGTAAATTACAGACGGACTACATCGACCTGATGCTCCTGCACCAGCCTTTCTGCGACCGCTATGGCGCATACCGGGCGTTAGAGGAAGCATATAAGGAAGGCAAGCTCCGCGCCATCGGTGTAAGCAACTTCTATCCCGACCACTTCATCGATATTGCCAGCAATATGGAAATTGTTCCGGCTGTCAATCAAGTGGAAACCCATGTCTTCGACCAGCAGATTGAAGCGCAGAAAATCATGGAAGAGTTCGGCACGCACATCATGTCGTGGGCACCTTTTGCGGAAGGACGCAACGGCTTTTTTACTAATATGCAGTTGGCGGAAATCGGAATGAAATATGGTAAGAGCGTGGCACAGGTTGCCCTGCGCTGGCTCATTCAGCGTGGCGTGATTATCATTCCCAAATCAACACGCATCGAACGGATGCGGCAGAACATCGACATTTTCGACTTCTCGCTCTCGGACGAGGATATGGCGGTTATCGCTACGCTTGATACAGGTAAAAGTCTTTTCTTCAACCACCATGATGCGGAAACAGCACGTATGTTTATGGGATGGAGATAGATCCAACTGTTTTGATATGCTCACTTATAGTAGATTTGGCCTTTCCAAACAGAGAATCAATCTCTGTTTGGAAAGGTCAAACCGTCTCCTCAGAAAATAGTACGTCAACTTTTATCGTACCATCCAGAGACTTCCAGATTCTCTTTCGTCAAGTGATACATGTCTGTCCGAAAAATTGGGATTATATACTTTCTCCCTTGGCACGCAACATATCCGTCAAGCAAATATAGTCCTCGCCATTAACTTTTACTTCGGTATCTTTTCCCGGGTGGTTGGTATGTGGTATTGCGATAGTATAAATCAAATTGCCCATTCTCTCATATCATGTATCAAAAATGTGTATATTTGCACAAATCATGTTGGTAAAATGTGATTAATGGACAAAAATGTGAAGATAAAATGGAGATAAAAAGAGATATAATGACTGCTCTGCTCAAATGGAAGCAACGGTTGGAGCGCAAACCACTTATTATTCAAGGAGCGCGCCAGACAGGTAAGACGTGGATTATGCGAAAGTTCGGGGAAGAATATTTTGACTATGTTGCTTATTTTAACTTCGATGCATCGGAGGAGTTATGTCGGGAGTTTGAAAATACGAAAAGTCCTGAACGGTTGATCGATATTCTCCGACTCTATACGGAATGTCCTATCGAACCGGGACGAACGTTGATTATTTTCGATGAGATTCAGCAGAGTAACAAGGCTCTTAACAGCTTGAAATATTTTTGCGAGGATGCTCCCGAATATCATATTCTTGCAGCGGGATCGCTATTAGGAGTGTCTCTCTCGCGGGGAGATTCGTTTCCTGTCGGTAAAGTAGAATTTTTACGAATGTATCCGGTTACGTTCCGGGAATTTTTGCGTGCTGATACGCCACAAATGTATGAATATCTTGAAAACCTGACAGAGATCGCACCATTACCGGAAATTGTTATGGGGCGTGTTGGGGAGGCGTATCGTCGCTATCAAGTTTGTGGTGGAATGCCGGCTGCCGTTACTGCCATGCTTGAAAAAGGTGGTGTGCGGGAGATTGAGGAGATTCAAAAATCGATACTGACGGCCTACTCGCTGGACTTTGCTAAGCACGCTCCAGGCAAAGATATCCCGCGTATCGCCGCTATTTGGAATTCTATACCGTCCCAATTGGCAAAAGAAAATAGAAAGTTTGTCTACAAGCTAGTCAAAACCGGGGCACGGGCACGGGAATATGAAGACGGGCTTTTGTGGTTGGAACACGCGGGAATGATCTATCGCATTTTTTGTTCTTCCAAACCCGGCTTACCATTGAGAGCATACAACGATCTTTCGGCATTCAAAATCTATTTGTGTGACGGGGGCTTACTTCGTGTTATGGCACAACTTCCGGCAGATTTGCTTTGGACGGAAAATTCGCTTTATACCGAATTCAAAGGTGCAATGGCAGAAAATATGGTGCTACAATCCCTCGTGGCCCATTTTGACGTGATGCCGCGATACTGGACTTCCGAGGCTACAGCAGAGGTGGATTTCCTGTTACAGGACAATACCTCGTTACTTCCTGTAGAGGTAAAATCCGGCACTCGTCTGGGCGGTAAAAGTCTCGGAATATACATCGATCGTTTCTCTGTTGAATTGGCATTGCGTTTTTCTATGAATAACCTAAGGCAAGATGGTGCAATTCTCAATATCCCGATTTTCCTTGCAGATTGGACAAAAGAATGGCTTAAGAAAATGCAGCAAGGATTATGAAAGCATGGGAAAATTGTAATCTCTCCGCGTAATGCCTTGGTTTGTGCCAACTACAACAAAATTTGAAGTGAACTCCAAAAGTTGGACAAAAAACTTTTAGGGCTCACTTCATTCTTTAACACGGACTCCTTTAATGTGTATTATTCCAAATATTACATTACAATAATTTCATTCTCTTCAAACCATCCTTTTCTGATAGCTTCTGTTTTTACCCTCTCTGGGTTATTTGTGTACATCACGACTGCTAATGAGTTCTTTGCTCTAGTACATGTAACATAAAATAATCTTTGAGTACGTTCTATGGAGGTTTCTTTACCATTATCTTTATTTTTTAAATCTGTATCAGATAATTCCTTAACACCAAATAGTTTGTCATAACTGAATAGGAATCCTTTCGCTTCAGAATCATCTATAATAACCATCACACGGTTAAATTCAAGATCTTTAACCCCTTGATGTGTATCAAATCGTGAACGTTGATTCACGTAGTCATTAAATTTGCGTACCATGTCAATCGGCAAATCCATTACTTCTACCCAAGCACGTAGCTCTTCCTCTACGGTATCTTCTATGTCCGATGGTTTCAACAAATACGCTTGTCTTACAACATCTGGTACTGTTAATAGTTGAGATTTTATAATTTCATCTATGACAATGCGGATAG
>ERZ1673736.4688-NODE-4688-length-10807-cov-26.997117_pt1 | contig 10807 bp, 5 predicted proteins | sample MGYA00580212_ERZ1673736 | MGnify/ENA primary metagenome ERZ1673736 (study PRJEB41218, sample SAMN15661752) | gut metagenome | host: Homo sapiens | place: Canada: London | collected 2015-08-20/2019-03-30 | study: EMG produced TPA metagenomics assembly of... | reverse complement strand
GCCCTGCGGTCGATGCGCGCGATGCACTCGTCGGTCGAGGCGTAAAACTCCTTGTCGCAGCCGAACAGACCTGCATGGCGTTTCAGGCGCGGGCCGATGCCGATCAGGAAGTCGACGCCCGCCCGTGCGACCATCCCCGCGACACGGCCGTAGAGCTCGCCGTCGGAAAGCCCGCTCTGCGAGATGTCCGACAGGACGAGCGTACGGCGGCGGTTCAGCGCCACGCCGTGCAGGTAATCGAGCGCCAGCGCCAGCGAATTGAGGTCGAGGTTATAGGCGTCGTTGATCAGGATCGAATCGTTGATGCCCTCCTTCACCTCGAGGCGCATGGGCAACGTAGGCGCCGAAGCGAACGACGGCGCGGGATAGTGCATCGCGGCGCAGAACGCCTCGACGATCTGGGCATTGCGGCGCGATGCGGCGTTGCCGATGACCGACTCCGGCACCTCGGGGAACGACGCGGCATCGAGGGGCTTGCGGTCGGCGAAACGCGCCGCGACCATGCCCCCCAGCGGCTCGTAATAGCTGTGGTAGATGATTTTCGAGGCATTGCGGGCCAGCACCATTTTCTCGTCGCACTTCTGCTCGAGATTGAGGAAATTCTCCTGATGCGCGTCGCCGATCGAGGTAAAAACAACCACGTCGGGACGGATGATGCGCTCCAGCCGCTCCATCTCTCCGGGCTTCGAAATGCCCGCCTCGAAGATGGCTAACTCCTCGTCGCCTTCGAGCATCAGCACCGAGAGGGGCACGCCCAGCTGCGAATTGTAGCTTTTCGGAGAGCGGTAATATTTCATCCCCGCGGGCAGTTCTTCGGCGATCCACTCCTTGATGACGGTCTTGCCGTTCGAACCGGTGATGCCGACGACCGTACCCCTGAATTGCGCACGGTAGTGCGCCGCAAGGCGTTGCAGGGCATCGATGGCGTTGTCCACACGCACGAAGCCGCAATCGGCGGGGCACTCGACATCCCGTTCGACGAGGAACGCACGCACACCACGCGCCGACATCTGGGCGACGAATCCGTGCGAGTCGTGGTTGGCACCGCGCATGGCCACGAACATCGGGCAGCAGCCCAGTTCGCACGACAGCGAACGGCTGTCGGTGACAACCGACCGCACTTCGGCATCGCAGCCTGTAAATTTCCCGCCGACAACGGCGGCTATTTCCGAGAGTTTGTAGTTCATCCTGTATCTTATCCTTTTTTCGCCGGGGCAGATGGCATTCGGGGCTTCACGAAGCTGGCGGGGCAGGAACATACGCGGAATATGCGGCTGCCGCGAGCGGAAGCGCCGGAGGCAGTCGTCCTCACGAAAGGTCAAATGTCACGATCGTAATTCCCGCCCCGCCCCGGTCGGCATGCTCGTCGCGGGCGCTTTCGACCTCAGGCACCGTGCGCAGGTAGCGGCGTATCTCCTCCTTGAGAGCCCCCGTGCCCTTGCCGTGGAGGATCGACACCGACCCCACGCCCACCATCAGGGCGTCGTCGATGAAATCCTGCACGGCGTCCAGCGCCTCGGCGGCACGCATGCCCCGCACGTCGATATGGTCTTTGAAGCTGAGCTTGCGGGCCGAAATGTCGGCCGACACCACCGTCCGCGCCGTCTGCGGGCGTGTCGCCTCGCGGAACTCGCTGTTCGAGACCACGGTCAGCATCTTCCGGTCAACCGTAGTCAGTATCTGGCCGAAGGCGACCTGCGCCTTGCGCCCCTTGACCGACTGCACCACGCCGACCATATCCTGTCCGGCCATGCGGACTTTCGACCCGGCCTCCACCTCGCGCGGTTTCGGAGCCTCGGCAGGGGCAGCCCCCGCCGCCTGCGCCTCGCCCCGCTGCGCCTTGCGTTCTTCACGCCGCTGACGGCGGCGCTCGATACGTTCGATCTCGCGGGCGACCTCGGCGTCCTTGTCCGCCGTGTCGGCCTTCGCCACCGCGTCGCGGAAATCGTCCAGTTCGCGGCGCGCAAGGCGCGTCAGCTCCTTTTCGGCCTGCGCCTCGCGGATCGTCCTGATCGTATTCTCGATCTGCCGGTTGGCATCGGCGATCAGCTGCTGCGCCTCCAGCTTGGCCTTTTTGAGTATCTCCTGCCGCTCGGCCCTGATCTTCGACAGCTGCCCGGCATAGGTCTGCTCCAACTCCTCGACCTTGCGGTCGGTCAAGCGGATGCGGTCGCGCTTCTGTTCCCAGTAATGCTTGTCGCGGGCGATCTCGCGCAGCTGCTTCTCGATGTTGATATGGTCGCTGCCGGCCTTCTCGCCCGCCGCGCGGATAATATCCTCCGGGAGCCCGATCTTGCGGGCGATCTCCACAGCGAACGAACTGCCCGGCTTGCCCATTTCGAGGCGGAACAGCGGGCGGATATTCTGCACGTCGAACATCATGGCGCCATTGGCGATGCCCTCGGTATTCGACGCATAGTATTTGATATTGGCATAGTGGGTCGTGATGACGCCGTAGCACCCTTTGGTCAGCAGGCGTTCGAGGATGGCCTCGGCGATGGCGCCGCCGATGACCGGCTCGGTACCCGACCCGAACTCGTCGATCAGCACCAGCGTCGACGACGAAGCCCCCGCGAGCATGTTCTTCATGTTGAGCAGGTGCGACGAATAGGTAGACAGGTCGTCGTCGATCGACTGCTCGTCGCCGATGTCGATGAAGATCGAACGGAACACGGGCAGTTCCGAAACCTCCGATGCCGGAACGGGGAACCCGCACTGGAACATATACTGCACGAGGCCGGTGGTCTTGAGGCAGACCGACTTGCCACCTGCATTGGGCCCCGAAATGACAAGGATATGCTTGCGGCGGTCGAGCTGCATGTCGAGCGGTACGACCTCGCGCCCCTGCGCCCGCAGGGTTTGCTGCAGGAGCGGGTGGCGGGCATTCTTCAGCACCAGCCGGTCGTCGTCCGAGATGATCGGTTTCACGCAGCCGTTCTGCGATGCCCAGCGTCCCTTGGCACGCAGCATGTCGATCTCGGCCAGGTAGTCGCCCGACGCGGCGATCAGCCCGGCATCGGGGCGCACCGAATCGGTGAACTCCGAGAGGATGCGGACGATCTCGCGCCGCTCGGCATATTCCAGTTCGCGCAGCTCGTTGTTGATCTCCACGACCTCGACCGGTTCGACGTAGAACGTACGCCCCGTGGCCGATTCGTCGTGGATGAAGCCCTGCAGCTTGCGTTTATTGGCCGCGGCAACCGGGATCACGGCCTTCCCTTCGCGGATCGATATCTGGGCGTCGGCATCGACGATACCGGCCCCTTTGGCGGCGGCGAGCACCGCCTGCAACCGCTTGGCGGCCTGCCCTTCGCGTTCGCGGATGGCGCGCCGAATCTCCAGCAGGGCCGGCGAAGCATTGTCCCGGATATTGCCGAAACGATCGACGATGGCGTCGATCCGCTGCACGATCCCGGGGAATGCCTCGACGCCGCGGCTGCGGGCATACAGCGCCGGATATTGCCCTTCGCGGGCGAGGATGAACGCAACGACGCTGCCGACGAGGCTCAGCGCCCGGTGCAGGGTCACCACCTCCCCCACGTCGAGGAACGTCCCCTCGACACGCAGTTTGGCAACGACATGGTCGACGTCGGGATATTCCCCGCCGGGAAAATCGTGCTCCATGTCGAGCAGCAGGCGCATCTGGTCGGCAAGTTCCAGCCTCCGCCCGATCTCGCGCGCCGAGGTCGAGAAAGTCTCTTCGGCGAGCTTCCCGCGGGCGGCACGCATGGTGCAAAGCGCTGCAACCTGTTCCCGAAGCCGGTCGAAGCCGATCTTCTGCTCGAAGTTTGCAGGATAAATCATCTTTATGTCGGATTGAACGGCTACTGCAGCCGCCTGAGCGAATCGCGCTCAGCCTTGGCAGCAGCCTTGGCGGCCTTCTTGTCGGCACGCTCCTTCATCTTTTCGGGGTTGCGCCCGAAAAGCGAGAGGTGGACGTAACGGCCGGGGTATTGTTTGACATCGGCCAGCAGCGCCGCGAGGTTGTCGCTGGCCTTTTCGAGCGAATCGTACAGTTCGGGGTCGCTGATGAGCTTGCCGATCGTGCCTTCGCCCTGCGCGATACGCGCCACGAGGTCGTCGAGGTGCTCCACGGCTTGCGAAAGTTTGCGGGCGAACTGCTCCTCGGTGAGCTGCGAGGTGAAACGATCCACGTCGCCGATGATGCTGTCCACGCGCCCAGCATTCTCGCCGAGCATGTCGGAGAATTTCGAAAGGTTGTCCAGCGCGCTCTTCAGGCTGTTTTTCTCCGCAGAGAGTATCTCGGCCATGTCGCCCGTCACGGAGTTCAGGTTGCCGAGCGTCCCGGCGATGTTGTCCGCATTGGTTTCCATCAGGCCGTTCAGGTTTTCGAGCGTGCGCGAAAGGTCGGTGGTGAGCTGCGAAACCTTCTGCTTGAAGAAATCCAGCTCGGAGCCGGCCATGTCCATCAGATCGCGGTCGCGGCTCGAACGCAGCGTATCGCCCTTCTGGAGGTAGGTGTCGGCCGTGCCGTAGGTGATTTCGATCGCCTTGGCACCCATCAGCCCGTTGCTGAAGATCTTGGCCTCGGAATCGGTCGGGATGCGGTACTGGCGCTTGATGGTGAACTGCAACACGACCTTGTCGCTGCGCGCGGGGTCGAACGAAAGCCGTGTCACGGAGCCGATCTTCACGCCCTTCATCATGATCGGCGACGCGTTCTGCACGCCGTTGATCTGGTCGTAGGCGGCATAATACTCGACGTTCCGGCTGAAAATGTCGAAACCTTTCAGAAACCGAATTCCGGCCCAGGCAACGCCGATCATCGCCACGGCGAATATTCCGATCTTAACTTCCCTTTTCATATTTCGCTTGTTTTTATTTCACAATTTGCGTACCCCGGCAGCACACGACGAAGGCGTCGGGGAAAACCTTGCGCACTTCGGCCAGCCGTTTCTGGGCGGCGGCACGGGTATCGTACTCGCCGACGCAATATTTATAGCGGAACCGCCCCTCGGCGGTATACTGTTTCACCTTGTTGCGGTAGGCTTTGAAACGTGCGGACGAGGTCGGCACGGTCTGCGCGCTGGCCAGCACCTGCACGGTATAACGCAGCGGCCGGGCGGCTTGTTTGGGGGCATCCCCGGCCTTGGCCGGTTTCCGCGGTTCCGGTTTCTGCGCCCCGGACTTGCCCGCAGCCTTCTCCGGCTCCCCTTTTTCCGGGGTGACGGTCTTCGCGGCAGGCGCATCGGATGCCTTGTCCTGCTCCGCAGGGCGCACGGGCTCCTTCCCGATGACGACCTGCGTTTCGGGCTCTTTACCGGGCTTCGGGGCTGCCGCGGCCTCCTCTTCGGCGCGGCGCGTTTCGAGCACATAGGCCGAATAATCCCTCACGCCTTCGTAAATCGAGCGGGCGATCTCGTCCTGCCCCTTTTCCGACTTCATATAGGCCATCTCCTGGGCGTTGGACATAAAACCGATCTCGGTCAGCACGCCCGGCATGTCGGTGGCATAGAGCACGCGCAGCAGCTGGGGTTTGATGCCCCGCGAATGGCGCCCGGCCTTCAGGTAATTATTCTGAATACAGCGCGCCAGCGCCATGCTGTACTCGCCGTAGGTGAATTGCAGGTTCTGGATATAGGCCCGCACGATGGCCGCCGTCCGCTCGTCCGACATGTCGATCAGGTCTTCGCGGTTGTTCTCGAACAGGGCGTTCTCGTTGTAACGCTGCTCCTTGGGACTTTCGCCCATGATGAGCGTCTCGACACCCCGTGCCGCCGAGGATTTCGCGGCATTGACGTGGATCGAAACGAAGAGGTCGCCGCCGGCCTTGTTGGCGATGTCGGCACGCGCCTGGAGGTCGGTTGCCAGATCGGTGCCCAGCGCCTTGTCCGTCTTGCGGGTATAGACCACCTTCACGCCCGGCATCCCCTCCTCGATGAGCTTCCCGAGTTTGAGCGCCACCTTCAGCGTGAGGTCTTTCTCGTAGACATTGCCGTAGTGCGCCCCGGGGAATTTCCCGCCGTGTCCGGCATCGATGACCACAACTTCGACCCCGTGCGCAATATTCCCGGCCGTGGCACCGTTCGTTAGAACGGTAACGGCCGCAAACGCGAATAACAGGAACAGTCGTGTGCGCATATTTAATGGAGCCAAATGTGAGCTTTCTGTAATTTTTTACCTATCTTTGTCGCGCCTAAAAAACCCGGCGGGAGTGCATCGAGGCCCCGATCCAGGCGTTTTTGCCGACATGTCGGCAAAGGTACGAAAAATTATTGGGATTTTGGATAGAATCAGGGTAAAATATCTGTTTTCGGCGGCGGCACTCCTCCTCTTCGCCCAGTTGGTGTTCGGCTCGTCCGTACCCCGGGGAATGCTTGCCTCGGCAGCCGAAGACAGCCTCCGCCAACGCCTGTCCGATTCCCTCCGGATCCATTCCGAAGCCGCGGCCGAAGTGCCGGAAGTTGCGACCCAAAGCCGCCGCGACCGCCGCGAGCAGGCACGCGCTGCCCGGGAACAGGCACGTCGCCGCGCCGCATTCGAAGCCCTGCCGCAGGAGCAGCGCGATTCGCTCTTCGGCGCACAGCTCGATTCGCTCATCACGCAGAAAGGCGACTCGCTCGAAGGCCGCGGAGCGGACACCATCGCCCGCGACACGGTGAAAGAGAAAAAGCCCCAGAAACCGGGGGCGTTCCTCGACGACCCGATCTCGGGCAAGAACAAGGATTCGCTGGTCTACGACGTGCGCAACAAGATGGTCTATATCTACAACGAAGGCGACATCACCTATCAGAACAGCAACCTCAAGGCCGACTACATGCAGATCAACATGGACAACAAGATGGTCTATGCATACGGCAAGCCCGATTCGCTCGAAGGCAAACCGATCGTCACCAAGCCCGAATTCTCCGAGGGCGACGCTTCGTACACGATGGATACGATCACCTACAACCTCACCTCGAAAAAGGCCAAGATCAAGGGCGTGGCAACGCAGCAGGGCGACGGCTGGCTGGTCGGCGGGAGCGTGAAGAAGATGCCCGACAACACAGTCAACATCGAAAACGGCAAATACACGACCTGCGACGAGACCGACCACCCACACTTCTACCTGGCGATGACCAAAGCCAAGGTCATCCCCGGCAAGAAAGTCGTCACGGGGCCGGCTTACCTCGTCATGGAGGACGTGCCGATCTACTTCCTCGGCATCCCCGAGGGTTTCTTCCCGATCAACATGGGGCCAAAATCGGGTCTGCTGATGCCCACCTATGGCGAGGAATACACCAAGGGGTTCTTCCTGCGCGACATGGGTTACTATTTCACGCTGGGCGACTACGCCGACGTGGCCGTGCGCGGCGGGTTCTACACGCTCGGTTCGTGGGAGGCATCGGCCGCATCACGCTACATCAAACGTTACAAGTACAGCGGCAGTTTCAACATGCAGTACTCGAACATCAAGACGGGCGAAAAAGGCGAACCGGACTATATCAAGCAGAGCAACTTCCGCATCCAGTGGACGCACTCCCAGGATCCCAAGGCCAACCCCGGGTCGACCTTCTCGGCATCGGTGAACTTCGCCACGAGCGGTTACAGCAAATATTCGGCGACCAACCTCAACGACATCCTCTCGACGCAGACCAACTCGTCGATCGCCTACTCGAAGAACTGGGCGGGCACACCCTTCTCGCTCTCGGCGAACATGTCCATCTCGCAGAACTCGCAGAACAAGAGCCTCTCGGTAACGCTGCCGACCGTGGTCTTCAACGTCTCGCGTTTCTACCCCTTCAAACGCAAGGAACGCATGGGCAAGGAGCGGTGGTACGAAAAGATCTCGATGCAGTATACGGGCAAGATGACCAACTCGGTGACCACGACCGAGGACAAGATCTTCTCGAAGGAGACGTTCGACAACATGAAGAACGGCATCGAGCATAACATTCCCGTCTCGGCGTCGTTCAACCTGTTCAACTACATCAACATCTCGCCGTCGGCGACATACAACGAAAAGTGGTACTTCAAAAAAGTCGAATTCGACTGGAACCCCGTCACGAACAAGGTCGACACGCTGCCGACGCAATACGGGTTTTACCGCCTCTACAACTACAACTTCAACGTCTCGGCATCAACGACCGTATACGGCATGTACGACTTCACCAAAAAGCGCAAAGACCGCAAGATACAGGCCATCCGCCACACGCTCACCCCCTCGATCGGATTCTCCTACACGCCGGACTTCGGCGACCCGAAATACGGCTACTACCAAACCCGGCAGACCGACTCGACGGGACGCTTCACCACCTATTCGCCCTATTCGGTCAACGCATACGGCGTACCCAGTTCCGGACGGTCGATGTCGATGAACTTCTCGTTGTCGCAGAACCTCGAAATGAAGGTGCTGTCGAAACGCGACACCTCGGGCGTGAAGAAGATCAAGCTGATCGACGAGCTGCGCATCAGCGGGTCGTACAATTTCCTGGCCGACTCGATGAGGCTCTCGACCATCCCGATCTCGTTCCGTACGACGCTCTTCCAGAATTTCGGCATCAACCTCTCGATGACGCTCGACCCCTACCGGCTGACACCCGACGGCAAGCGCTACAACAAGCTCTTCTTCCCGGGGCGTATCGTCTCGACGGGCTGGTCGTTCGGTTATACGTTCAAATCGCGCGACGACCGCTCGCAATCGGCCATCAACGACATTACGAGCATCCCGCCCGAATACATGAACCCCTACTACGACCCCTACGGCAACATGGATCCCGTACTGCGGCGGCAATACATGTCGCAGATGTACTACGATTTCTCGCTGCCGTGGAACTTCGGGTTCAACTATGCCATCAACTACAACATATCGACAGGCAACTACCCGCCCAAAGGCTACAAGAAGAACGTCACGCAGACCGTCAGCTTCAACGGCAGCCTTACCATAACGCCCAAGACCGGCATCACCTTCCAGGGCGGTTACGACATCAAGGCGAACAAACTCACCACCTCGTCGATCTCCATCTCGCGCGACCTGCACTGCTGGCAGATGTCGTTTTCGTGGATACCTTTCGGGTTCCACCGCAGCTGGAGCTTCAACATCGGCGTAAAGGCGGCATCACTCTCAGACCTCAAATACGACAAGAGCCAGTCGATGTACGACAATATGTACTAAATCCCCACCCCGGCTTATCCCCCGCCCTCTTCCATCCCGGACGATCCGCATTGCCGCTGCACAATGCGGCACGGACGCCGTTTCCCGCCGTCGGCACCGGCAATAATACGCCAAACAGACAAAACCCGGCAGGAAAACAGACGTTTGTGTATATATTTTGACCGGGAACCGGAATTTCACAATTTTTTAACGGGAATAGACTATTTTTTTGCTATATTTGATACGAAAGTGTTTCAACCAAAAAAATTTAGCCTTATGAATTACAATCTGTCCACCAGCAAGGGGGGGGGGAATTCGACCTATCTTCCGCCCGTAATTGAGACGATCGACATCGAGACTGAAAAAGGGTTTGCAACATCGCCCACCCCACCCGACGTCTATGACGATTGGGGCAGCGGCGGCGGTGCAGGAGGTATCGGATCGGGAAGCGAACACGAACTCTAATACCGCAGCCCTATGAAAAGTCTCTCTAAAATCACACTGTTTGCAGCTCTCACCGCTGTAACAGCCACAGCCTGCCAAAAGGAAGACAGCAGCATCGACACCTCTTCCGGCAAACTCGTCAAGATGACTTTTACGGCCGGAAACCCTGAGTTCAAACCGGAAGTCCGCACCGAGATCGACGGATTGACTCCTTATTGGTCTGTCGGCGATCAGATAGGCATCAGTACCGACGGAACGAAGTCCAACTACCCCTTCACGAACGATGCGACGGAGCGCGCCGCAACAACGACTTTTTCCGGGAACGCGAACATTTCATCAAGGATTTACGCTTATTATCCATTCACGGCCAACGGAATCGACAAAGTAGGAGATAATACGGGTGCAAAAGTCGATCTCCCGGCAAACCAAACCCCGACAGCCAGTTCGTTCGACGGCAAAGCCGACATCCTGGTCAGCAAACCGCTTACACTCGATTCCGAGGGACAGCAAGTCGCCAATCTGGAATTCAGACGATTGAGCGCCATCGTCAAAGTCGTACTCAAAGACCAATCCACAGGCGCAAAACTGGCCGACCAGCACGTATCGTCATTGTCCATTACGACCGATGGCGACAACACACTGGCAGGCCGGGTTGTTGTAGACCTCTTGAACTACACGATGTATGCACCCTATTATAACGGCTCCAACACCGTAACGGCGACCTATACGACAAATACGGAATACGTTATCAACGGTGTCAGCGGCACCTATTTAAGCGTATATCCGCGATTGCTGGCTGCGGGGTCGAAATTGGTCGTCGAAGCAGCGACAGAAGGGTATGTCATCAAAAAAGAGATTGTCCTGTCCAATGAAATCGATCTGGAAACAGGAAAGATCACTACTTTGAATGTCAATCTTTCAGACGAACACATCACAGCCGCGGCAACCGGTCTGAGCCTGCCGTTTACCGACGATTTCAGTGACCTGACAGGGAACGGATCCGCAGCAAACATCTTGTCCCGCAAAGACAAAAACGGAAACAACTTGTATGTGGCGAACTCCTATGTTTATCAATACAACTCCCCGCATGGCCTACGCATGAGTTCGAGCGACAACTCCGGGTATATCGTCACCAGCGAACTGGATCTCTCCGCACCGTTCTCGGTACTGATTTCGGCCAAAGTCTGGCCGAAAGATACTTCCGGGATCAAAGTAACCGCCGGAGAATCCGCGGCAATCACGACCGCAGACCTGACCGAGGAGTTCAAA
>ERZ1673736.4686-NODE-4686-length-10814-cov-23.266103_pt1 | contig 10814 bp, 6 predicted proteins | sample MGYA00580212_ERZ1673736 | MGnify/ENA primary metagenome ERZ1673736 (study PRJEB41218, sample SAMN15661752) | gut metagenome | host: Homo sapiens | place: Canada: London | collected 2015-08-20/2019-03-30 | study: EMG produced TPA metagenomics assembly of... | reverse complement strand
CGGAGGGGCTCGAAGCCCTCGCCGGACAGTTGCGGACGCTCGATCCGGATTATTACGCGGTGGTCGACCGCAGCAACCCGGCGCGCGTCGTTCGGGCACTGGAGGTCTGCCTGCAAACCGGACTGCCCTACTCCCGCCTGCGGACTGGGCGGCGTCGCAAGCGCGATTTCGACATCGTGAAGGTCGGCATTGACATGCCGCGCGAGGAGTTGTACGGACGCATCGACCACCGTGTCGGGCAGATGCTTGCCGACGGCCTCGAAGCCGAGGCGCGTGCGGTGTATCCCTACCGCGGTCTGAATGCCTTGCAGACGGTCGGCTACCGGGAGTTCTTCGACTATTTCGACGGCCGCATCTCCTACGACCAGGCCGTGGAACTTATCAAGCGCAATTCGCGCCGATATGCCAAACGGCAGCTTACCTGGTTCCGCCGCGACGCGGAAATCCGCTGGTTCGGCCCCGACCAGACGGGGGCGATTATAAATTATATAGATTTTGGCGAATCGTAAAATTTTCGTACTTTTGCCGACGCCTTTCGCCGAAAGGCAGTGGCTCGGATGGTGGAATAGGTAGACACGCCGGACTTAAAATCCTGTGACCAGCAATGGTCGTGCGGGTTCGATTCCCGCTCCGAGTACAGGGCCGTCTTTGCGACGGCCTTTTTTCGTGCCCTGCGGGATCCGGTCAATGCCCGAACCTCGACGTGTCGACCGTCTTGTGCCGCTTCTCCTTGTATGTGCCGAAACGGTAGGAGAAATGCACCGTCACCGAACGGGTGTACGTGCCGGAATCCATGTCGAGGTACTGTCCCTTGTAACGGACTTTGGCGAACGGCAACGAACTTTCGAAAATGTCGTTGCAGCGCACCGAGAGGCTCGCCCGGCTCTTGTCGAACGTCCACTTGGCACCCGCGTTGACGCTCCACGAAGGGTCGACGTCGTAAGTCCCCTGGATGGCCGCGCTCTGATAGTAGCCCGAGAGGTCGAGCGTCAGGTCGGGTTTGCGGCTCAGACGGATCGTGTTGTCCATGCGCACCACCCCCAGCCATTTGGAGCGGTCGAACGCCAGGTCGTGAAAGGCGTCGCAGCGCTGGGTCATCCGCATCCCGGTCAGCGTCAGCCGGGAATCGAGCCATTTGCCCGGGCGCAGCGGTACGATGACGTTGGCGCCCCACTGGCGGTTGGTGTTCCAGTTGAGCGTCTGGTAGACCAATGCCAGGCGATCAGGGGCCTGCCATGCGGTTTGGTCGAAGTAGTCGGGCATCTCGTTCCAGAACAGCATGAAGATATACTTCTGCTTATACATGTACATTGCCTGGCCGTTGTAGCTTTTCGACGGCCGCAGTCCGGGCGTGCCCCGGATCTCCGAATAGCCGTCGATGTAGGAGGTCGACTGCTGCATCTCCCAGTACGAGGGATAGGTCTTGTCCGACGAGAGCGAAATCTGTACGAGATGTTTCTCTGCGGGTGTCAGGAGCAGGGTCGCCTGCGGGTAGAGCGACCAGTTGTCGTAGTCCCCCGCGCGGTAGTATTCCCCGGCCAGCGACAGCGAGAAACTCCCCTTGGCGAACTGTTTGCTCACCCCGGCGTAGAGGTTGCCCGTGTATTCGTCGAGGTGCGAATCGGTATCGACGGTGGCGATGTCGCCCTCATGGAGCCTGTAACGCTGGTAGTCGTGGTCGCCCGCCCAGCTGAAGATGCCCCCGTAGGTCATGCCCCAGCCATTGCCCAGGTCGTGCGACTGGTCGGCGCTGACATTTACCCGGTCGACGGACTGCCCCGAAACCACGTCGAACGCTGTCCGGTTGCCGTCGGCGTACCTGTTCCGCATGGCGGCCAGCTGCCACGAGCTGTAATGCGTGTAGTCCGCCGAGAGGTCGAGCCCGGAGGCCGACGTGTAGCGCAGCGCAGCGTTGTGCATCGTGTTGTCACCCCCGGGCGAGCTGACCGAGTTGACCAGGTTGCCGTCGGCACGTACGAGGCCGCTCGTATGCGGGGTGTATGCGCCCGTATAGGCAATGCTCAGGCGTCCTTTGCCCTGCGGGGCGTATTCTGCGGCGGCCCTCAGCCGGTGCCATGTCCCTTTGCTGGTGATGTTCTGCCTCTGGGCGATCTCGTGCTCCCCGTCCGCGAGCGTATGCCGCGAGTAGAGGTCGATGATCCGTTTGGTCTTGGCCTGCCCGGCCGAATAGGTTACCTCGGCCGACCACTCGGGCGAGGAGAAGGCGAAGTTGCCCCCGGCATCCCAGTTGCTGTAAAACCGGTTGGTATAGTTGGCGTGTACCTCCCCCGAAAACGAGTAGTCGTGGCTGCGCCGCAGGACGAGGTTGATCGCCGCGCCGCGCACATGGTACTGCGGCGGCGTGCTGTACATCACTTCGGCCTTCTCGATCCGTTCGACGGGTGTCGAGCGCAGCAGCGATGCCAACTGCTCGGTGCTCATCGTCGAGGGCTTCCCGTTCAGGATCACTGTGACACCCCCGGCGCCGGCAAGCGTCAGCCCGCCGTCCTGTTCGCTGACGCCCGGCAGCTGGGTGAGGGCTTCGTAGGCATTGTTCACCGCCTTGCCTTTCGATACGGCTTCCAGGTCATAGGCCAGCCGCCCCTCTTCGACCCGCACGATGGGTTTTTCGCCCTCTACGACCACGGCGTCGAGCGCATTCGTATATTCATGCAGGACGACCTCGCCGGCTTCGTCGTGCTCCGACGTAAGCGTTTGCATCTCATAGGCGAGGTGCTGGAACAGCAGCCGGTAGGGGCGTACCTCCGATGCGATGGCGAAACGCCCGTCGGCATCCGATGCCGCGGCCGCGAGGTAGGTCGAGTCGGTGTCGAGCATCACTACCGCGACCCCGACCACGGGTTGCCGCTCTTGGTCGACCACCCTCCCCCGCACAATTTGCCCGCAGGTCTGTTTCACGGAAAAAAGCGCCAGGGCGCATACGAGTAAAAGAAATGTCCGTCTCATAACTTTGCTTGGTTTTTTCATTTGGTTTCCCTGCAAAGTTAAGCCCCGATGCGGCTTGCCGGTACGGAATAATTCTTGCTTGTTTGTGTGTAAAATGTTGATTTACAGAGGGTGTGATCCTGCGGATTCTTGCCGGCGCGCCGGGCGCCCTTGCTATGCGAAAAACCGGGTGAAAAACTCCCTGTCCGCAGCCCCCGATTCGGCGATCCGGCGTTTGAGTTTCGATTTGAGCGTGTAGACCCCGTTCAGCGTCATGTCGAGCATCACGCTGATCTCCTGCGCCGAGAACCCGGCGACGACCAGCGCTGCGAAATCGTAGTTGCGCGGCGTCCACCCCGGCAGTTGGCGGCGCAGGCGCGTGACCGCCCGGTCGTTGTAGAGGTCTGCCATGCGGACGATGTCTGCGAGCATCGCCGGGCTCAGTGCCAGCTCCTTCACCTTCCTCGCCAGCCGTTCCCCTTCGCCATAGGTGTAATAGGTTGCGGCGATGTCGCGCAGCAGGGCGAATCGCCCCTCGAGCGAAGCCTTGACGGCGGCCTCGCGCTCGTTCGAGGCATCGAGCCGCGAGGTGAGGCTGTCGTGCGATTCCCGGTAGGATTCCAGCAGCGTGAGGTATTCGCTCAGCTGCGCGTCCCGGTGCCGGAGTTTGCGCCGATAGCCCACCACCGCCCCCGTGACGGCCGCGGCCAGCAAGAGGCATGCCAGCGTGGCGATCCAGATTCGGTAACGCAGCCCCGCCTCGCGGAGCGCCGTTTCGTTGGCCGTGCGGTATCTCTTTTCCAGCTCGGCCACCGATACCCCCTGCCGTGCCTTGTCGAGCGAATCGCGCTTGCCGATGTACTGCATGGCACAGGCATAGGCTTTGCCGTCCTCCCCGCGGCGGTGGTGTATGGCCGAGGCGATCGTGTAGAGCCCTATGTTGTTCTGGTTGAAGCGTTTGATGTGCGCCAGCGAGCGGTCTATGTAGTATTGTGCCGAATCGGGCTGCTCCGCCCGGTAAAAAATGATGGCCGAAGCGATGTCGTAAAGCGTGCGGTCATCGTCGTCGGCCGATGCGGGGCCGTGCGTCAGCGGGGCTGTCCATAGTTCGTGCATGTCGATGCGCGCCCGCTCCTCGAGCAACTGCCCGGTGCTCCAGTCTTCGGCGAAGGTGTGGTATATCAGGTTTTGCAGGGTGATCTGCTGGGCGAAAAAACGGAATGCCATCGTGTCGCGCGCCCCGACCAGCGGGGAGAGTGTTTCGATGGCCTCGGCATAGCGGCCGTTGGCATACTGTGCCGACGAGAGCATGTAGCGGCTGTATCCCTCCAGTTCCGCACTGCCGGTCTCCTGCGCCGCGGCGACGGCTTTCGAGAATGCATCTTCGGCCTCGGTGTCGTATCCCTGTTCGAGGTACAGCAGCCCCAGCGTGTGGTACAGTGCCATGAGCAGTTTTGTGGTTCCCGCCTTGTCGCGGTTGCGTTCGGCGTAGAGCATCGCCTGTGTGTAGCCTTTGATCGCCCGTCCCAGGTCGCCGGCATTGTGGTGTACCTTTGCGTCGAAATACCAGGCATAGGCACGCTCGGCCCCGGAGCCGTGGCGCTCGTAATAATCCAGTGCGGGGGCGGTCAGCGAATCCTTGTCAGCCTCGGCACCTGTGCGGGAGTAGGTCTGCGCGAGCAGCAGGCGTCGCCGGGCGTCGGCCGCCGGTGAAATGGCCGAGGGGTCTATCTGCCGGAGAGCCAGCAAGGCGCTGTCGGGATGCTCCTCTATCAGCACCGAAGCCTGGGTCATCAGGTTGTCCGCGGCCTTGTCGCCGCATCCGGCAGCAAGCAGGCCGAAGAGTATGGCGGTTAGGTATCTCATGCCTGCAAAATTAATATAACTTTTATTTCCTCGGGTATTTTGCCGGATAAAATTATCCGGCCCGATCGGTTGTCGTGCCCCTGCGCCGCACGCAGTGCTCCCCTGCAGACCCCGGCCTTGTCCCTTAGCGTTTAGCCCGGATTTTTGTGCGGCCGAAACGGCCGAAATACATCTTTGCCGCACTGCCGCAGGACGGAAAACGGGCTTGCAGCGACTGCAAGCCCGTTCCCTTTTATTTTGCACCTACGGTCAGCGGTAAATCTCGTTCAGCAGGCGTGCCAGCCGGTAGCCGCCCCGGACGAACTGCTGCTCGATGACGGGCGTGTATTTGTCCACGTAATCGTAGGATATTTTCGTCCCTTCGGGGCTGTCCTCGTAGATGCCGACGCAGATCGCATGGGTCTCCTTCAGCCAGTCCTGCGGCTCCCCGGCCTGTACCAGTGCCGCCTCGTCATCCGTCAGGCGGTCGATCTGTTCCTGCCACTCGGTGTAGCTCCACTTGTGCCCGGCTTCGAGGATCGCCGAGTCCCAGGCCGAGTGGAGGTTCGTTCTGCGTCCGAACATCAGCACCGGGCGCTGATTGCCACCGATATCCGACAGGCGCCCCGTGTGCATCGGGCAGTGCATGTCGCCGACCAGGTGGATCAGCATCTTGAGCTTCTCGGTCTCCGCCTCGGGTGCCAGCCCGCCGGCCTTGAGCTCGGCGACGAGCGTCGTGACGGCCGTCAGCACGTCGCCTTTGGGGTTCCGGGGCATCGTTTCGAGGGTTTGGCCCTCGTCGATGTTCAGGTAGTGCCACGTCTTGGTGTAATTGTATTCGGGGGTGTGGCTGGCAATGTCCATCCAGTTGCAGTAGTACACGGGCGAATGGCCGTTGAGCACCTTGTCGATCTTTTGGGCGGCTTCGGGCGTGAGGTGGCACTCTGCGATGTAGGCCGTGACGTCGTGCCCCTTTTGTCCCCATCCGTATACGCTGCCGGCGAACAGCAGGCATGACAGCAGGATAATCAGGTTTTTCATTCTATCAGTGGGTTTTGTGGTTGTTTAATGGTTCATCGTGGCGAGGAACTCCTCGTTGGTGTTGGTCATTCCCATCTGCTTCTGGAGGAACTCCATGGCCTCGACGGGCGTCATGTCCGAAAGGTATTTGCGCAGCACCCACGTGCGGTTCATCACGTCGCGCGGCAGGAGCAGGTCTTCGCGGCGCGTACCCGATGCGATGACGTCGACCGCCGGGTAGACACGTTTGTTGGCGAGCTTGCGGTCGAGCTGGAGCTCCATGTTGCCCGTGCCCTTGAACTCTTCGAAAATCACCTCGTCCATCTTCGAACCGGTGTCGATCAGCGCCGTGGCGATGATCGTCAGCGACCCTTTCTCCTCCGTGTTGCGGGCTGCACCGAAGAAACGCTTGGGTTTGTGGAGCGCGTTGGCATCCACACCGCCCGAGAGCACCTTGCCCGATGCGGGCTGGACGGAGTTGTAGGCACGTGCCAGGCGGGTGATCGAGTCGAGGAAGATCACCACGTCGTGTCCGCATTCGACCATGCGCTTGGCCTTGTCGAGTACCATTTCCGCGACTTTCACATGGCGCGACGCCTGTTCGTCGAAGGTCGATGCCACGACCTCGGCCTTGGAGTTGCGGGCCATCTCGGTCACCTCCTCCGGGCGCTCGTCGATCAGCAGCACGATGATGTATACTTCGGGATGGTTGTCGGCGATGGCGTTGATGATCGACTGCATGAGCACCGTCTTACCCGTCTTGGGCTGTGCTACGATCAGCGCGCGCTGTCCCTTGCCGATGGGCGAAAAGAGGTCGACCACGCGCGTCGACATGTTGTTGTGTCCGTTGCCCGTAAGGCAGAATTTCTCGCTCGGGAAGAGCGGCGTCATGAATTCGAACTGTACGCGGTCGCGGATGAACTCCGGCGCCAGGCCGTTGATCTCGTTCACGCGTACCAGCGGAAAATATTTCTCCCCCTCCTTCGGCGGGCGTATGGCGCCGTTCACCGTGTCGCCGGGCTTCAGCCCGAAGAGTTTGATCTGCGACGGCGAAACGTAAATGTCGTCGGGCGAGTTCAGGTAGTTGTAGTCGGCCGAACGCAGGAACCCGTATCCGTCGGGCATGATCTCCAGCACGCCTTCGCCCTCGATCTCCCCGGCGAAATCGTCCTTGGTGATCACCTCGCCGTCGAAGGATTGCGCATCGGCTGCTGCCTGGGTAGCCTGGGTAGCCTGGGCAGCTTGGGCAGCCGGGGGTGTTGCGGCGGCGGGTTCTGCTGCCTCTTCCTGTGCTTGTGCTTGTGCTTGTGCCTTGGGCTTGCGGCCGTGGCGCTTGGGCTCGGCCTTCTCCTCGCGGGGTGCCTGTACGGTTTCTGCCGCTGCCGCTGGTGCAGGTGCCGGGGCGCTTTCCATCGGGAGCTCCGGCTCGGCAGGGGGGCCGGCGACCGTGATGGGCGGACGCTGTGCTGGTGCGGTGTTTTCGGTCTTCGTATTGGTGATGCGCGGCCGACGGCCTCGCGGGGCCTGGGGAACGGTTTCGGGAGCGGCTTCCGCCTTTACGGCGGCGGGTTCGGCTATGGCTGCCGTCTGCTGCATTTCCGTTGCGGGAACCTCCTTTTTCCGGCCTCGTCCTCTTTTCTCTTTATTTTCTGCGGGGGCGCCTTCGGAAGCGGAGAACCCGGCGATTTTCTCGATCAGTTCGCGCTTCTTCAATGTGGTGTCCCCGATACCGATAGCTTTTGCTATTTCACGCAGTTCGACGAGGCTTTTCCCTTCGAGCGCTTTCAAATCCTGCATATATTTCTATTTCAAAGTGATTTTCAGAACCCCGGCGGGCGCCGGGACATTGGAATTTGCTTGCAAAGATAGTGCATTATTTCGAAATTCAAAATAAAAAATTGCAGATCACGCCCTTCCGCCGGGGCTTTCACCATAAATTGGGAGTGCCCGGACGTAAAATACTCATTTATGGCGATTGTACGACCCGGAAATTACCCCCACCTTTGTATCCGGAACAACAGATCTATTCAGCCATTGCGTTGTTTGTATTGTTAATGTTTGTGTGTGCAAAAACCTCCCGGGAAGCCCGGGAGGTTTTTCTTCGGTGTCGTTCCGGCGTCCTGCCGGGGCGCGTGCCGGCGGCGGGAGCCTCCGGGGGTTATTCGTTGCGCCGCAGGTTCCACTTGTTGTTGTTGCAGATCACGGCCCTGACCAGGTCGTCGCCGTAGACCTGCATGTTCGAGTAGGTCTGCCCGTAGGTCATCGTGGCGTGCGATGCCGCTGCGAAGTCCATCAGCACGATGCCGACGTTCCCGCGGAAATCGTAGCTGTCGATCTTGTCGGCCGTATACCTGTTGTACTTGTTCGCGCAGTAGTCGTAGTCGCCCACGGCGCCGAACAGGCTGATCCCCGACACGCTGCAATGGGCCGTGTCGTAGCAGCTGACATAATTCATGCACCACCGCGTCGGGTCGTCCGTATTATAGGTATAGGCGATGCACTCGTCGATGGCCGCATACTTGGTCTTGCCGTCCGATGCCCCGTTCTTGATGTTGTAGAGGTCGTTCACGCGGATCGGGGCCTGCCCCACGCCGTTGCCGCTGAGCGTCGTGTCGAAAACCACCTTGTCGTCCGTCCAGTTCAGGTAGGCGCCGAAATACCGGCCGTTGTTCGACGATTTGTAATCCTCGCGGATCATGAAGAGTATCTTGCCGCGGGCGTCGGCCAGCGTCATCAGGGGGTGGAAGTCGGCCACATAGCCGCTGCAATGCGAGTTGATCAGGCTGGCCACGCTTTTCTCCCATCCCGTCTTATTGGCGCTGGTGCTCGTGTTCTCGTATTTCATATGCACGAGCACCGTCTCGCCCGGATGTTCGTCGAGGAACCGCACGAAACGGTCGAGCAGGTGCGAAAGCATGAAGGGCGAAAGTTCCTGGCGGCCGGAGCTGCCCGGGGCGTAGCCGCCCAGCGTCGGGTCGCCCAGCGGGGCTATGCCGTGATGGATTGGGAGGTCGCGCACCGAGGAGCTCGACGAGGAGGGGCGCAGGTCGAACATGCGAACCCCGGCCGCAAGCTGCTCTTCGATGGATAGCTCCTGTGCCTTGATGATCTTGGTCGTGTTCATATAGCCGAATACGACGTTCTGCAACCATTTGAAGTGGTATCTTTCGCTGGGCATCCCGCCTTTGTACTCGTAGTGCGAACCGTAGATCGTGCAGGCGTCGTGCGACCCGGGGATGGAAACCTGCGACAGGTAGGTGTTGTCGGGCAGGTAGGCCATCCAGTCGGAATAATCTTCCGAGGTCTGTTGCGCCTGCGCCTGCATGTCGCCGATCGTGAACGAATAACGGTGCCCGGCCCTGAGCGTTGCCGGGGTTGTGTAGCTGTATGTTCTGCCCTGCGTGGTGACGGCGGAGAGCGTGAGCCCCTCGATGTCCTGCGGCAGCATGAACGCCGTGACCGCGACCTTCGCCCCTGCGCTGAGCTGAATGTAGGGGACGTCCCCCGACACCAGGTGCAGGGCCAGCACGTTCGATCCTTTGCCCGGGATGACCGTGCACCGGTCGGTTTCGATGTCGAACGTGAAGCCGCCCGCTATGGGGCCGTTCTCGCTCGACAGCACGAGCTTCTGTACCTCCGCGGCCTCCGAGAATCCCACCTGGATCGTAACCGTGGTCATCAGCGGGCGGAACCTGAAGGGCACCTCCCCTCCGCGTTCCACCCCTTGGGTGCATGCCGCCATATAGGCATACTGCATGTTGCATTCGCCGTTGTGGTAGGTCTGTACGGCCGGGATTGCCGTCGCGACGATCGAGCCGCTGTTGGCCTGGACGGCGTCTGCCGGGTAGAAGGCGTAAAAATCGTAGCTGGGACTGCTCCCCCACTGCATCCCCGTGTCGCTCAGGTCGGCTTCGCTTTCGGTCGCCCCGGAGACGCTGACTTCGACCTCCGCCCATTGCGGGGTCGTCTGCGGACAGATGATTCCCACGCGGTCGGCATTGCGCCAATAGATCGGGTAATAACCGTCCTGTAGCGGGCCGTAAGCCGTACGGGTTTCGTCCGTGGGGTCGGGCGCTTCATTGCCGATCGACAACCGGCAGACGATGGCATCGCCCCCTGTCGCGGGTGTTTCGGGCCCTTCGGGCAGTTCTGTCGTATCCTTTCCGCAACCGGCCAGCAGGAGCGCGAGCAGCGCGAGTCGGAAAATAGGTTTGTGTTTCATAACGTCAGGTTCGAATTGGCTGTTTGTAATTCAATACTCGTCGTCCGCATAATCCACCGGGCCCGGCCCGAGTTCGCCGCCGTGCGGCTGTGAAATCGCGAATCCTGCTTCGGCCGCAATTACGAGTATCTCCAATTCCGGCTTTATGTATGCTGCTTTCATCAGATTCGGTTTATAGATAAATCGGGACGGTATCCTGCTCCGTCCCGATCTGAAAAATTATTTTATCGAAATTATTCGACCGTATAGGTGAAATCCGCGAACTCTACGTGGTAAGATCCTGCGGTAGATAGTATCTTGATCATGAGACGCTGTCCGTTGGTGACCGTAAACGTATGGGTCTGTGTACCGGATTTGCACTTTTGGTCGTTGCCGTTCAGGATGTTGTTCCTGTCGCGGAGCCACGATTCGGTGATCGGGCCGTTGCCCGTTACGCCGATCCTGTACTCAATATTGCTTATACGGTTGGTCGCTACCTCGAAGGATACCTTCACGGTTTTCGAACCCTCGCACTGGATCGGAGCCGTGACGAAAGCGCCGTTGTTTGCGTTGTTGAAGCCCGCAGGAACCTGCAGCTGGATGCGGTTCTTTTTGAGTTTGTCGTCGCCGTTCTTGTCGCTCTTGATCTCTGCCTGGTAAAAATACCAGTCATTGAAAATTCCTTCCGGGTCGTATTGGGAATCGACCGTGTAGAATCCGTTGTCCTGATAGGTATGCGTACCGTACTTCTGGTCGATGGCATCGGGTACGGTGATCGTCACCGTTTTCTTGTTGCAGGGTA
>ERZ1673736.4684-NODE-4684-length-10814-cov-42.990705_pt1 | contig 10814 bp, 10 predicted proteins | sample MGYA00580212_ERZ1673736 | MGnify/ENA primary metagenome ERZ1673736 (study PRJEB41218, sample SAMN15661752) | gut metagenome | host: Homo sapiens | place: Canada: London | collected 2015-08-20/2019-03-30 | study: EMG produced TPA metagenomics assembly of... | reverse complement strand
CAGCTAATTCGCTACGCTTTGCTCAAATTTGCAAATCCGCTATGTGTTTATTTTAACAATAGCAGCTTTATTTCCTGCTTTCTTCAGTTCGGCTAAGTCTTTAACGGCTTTTTCCTCAAACTTAACTATATATGCCATTTCAAAGATTGTTCATGAATTTTTCAATTTCTTCCGCCGACCGTAAAGTAACAGCGTCTTTCGCTTCTCCGGCTTTATGCGCCTTTACCCGCTTTTCAATCTCTGCCCTATTATCAGGATCTTCAAAAAAAGGATCACTTGTAGGACTTGGGTTTTCCGAGACTTCTACGGATATGGAATTAGCCTTAGCAACCAAAAGATGCTCTATAAACGCCTTTAAACTTTTTCCCTGCGACACAGCCAGAACCGATAACTTTTGCAATACATCGGTCGGCAAATCGATATTCTTTCTTTTTTTCTCTAATACTGCTGTTGCCATAATATAATACTTAAGTATATTTTATATAGATTTATATTTTCATACCTTTTATCATCGAATATTTAATTGAATGCATCGATCCGGCCATTCTTGTACGCAGCAAATAAACTCTCCTTTACTTCATAGATTCTAACTTTTATACTATCTTTGTTCTGTGGCACTTCAAAGGTAACACGTTGAAGTACCACAGAACAAATAAAAGCTATGAAGGATAAAGAACTTGATATTGCGTATTTTGTTTCATTTTGCATTGAACAATACAAGGTGCATATCTCTGCCACCGGTGGAGAAGTCATGAGTATATTCGACCGATACGGAGTTACAGAATATTTATCTGCAAACTTTGATGTATTACATACTCAAAGCAGACAATGGCTGTTAGAAGAAATTGACGACTTCATACAACAAAGGAAACAGGAGGAACAAAAATGAAACTATATCACGGCAGTATAGATAGAGAAATAACCAATCAAAACCTACATTTACTTTTACCCGCCAAAGTAAGTCTGTTCGCCCAAATCTATGCCGCCGAAAAAGGCGGAACATTATTAGACGCCCTTCGGGCATTCTATAAATCCGATACATATAAAGAACTGGAACAAGAGGAAACAAAATTATGGCACTACGGCCCGGTAGCTCTTTATGAAGAGTATATGGAGAAAACAAACCGCAAACATCATAAAATTAATTTACCATAAACTCCGACATACAATTTATGCCGGAGTTTATTGCATTTTCCCAGCTATATTTTGCCATCTCGCAAAAAATAGCGAATTTTGCTCATTCAAAACAACGGTCATACAAAATTAAAGATAAATGAAAAAAGCTCTAATCTCCGGAATTACCGGACAGGACGGCTCGTTCCTTGCAGAATTCCTATTGCAGAAAGGCTATGAAGTGCACGGCATCATGCGCCGTTCATCTTCCTTCAACACCGGACGCATCGAGCATCTGTACTTTGACGAATGGGTACGTGACATGAAGCAGAAACGTACCGTCAACCTGCACTATGGAGATATGACGGACAGCAGCTCGCTGATACGCATCATCCAGCAGGTGCAACCGGATGAGATATACAACCTCGCCGCACAGAGCCACGTAAAAGTATCTTTCGACGTGCCCGAATACACCGCCGAGACAGACGCCATAGGCACGCTGCGCATGCTGGAAGCCGTACGTATCCTCGGACTGGAAAAGAAAACGAAGATATACCAGGCCTCTACATCAGAGCTGTTCGGCAAGGTACAGGAAGTGCCCCAGAAAGAGACTACCCCGTTCTACCCGCGCAGCCCGTACGGCGTAGCCAAGCAATACGGCTTCTGGATTACGAAGAACTACCGTGAAAGCTACGGCATGTTCGCCGTCAACGGTATCCTCTTCAACCACGAAAGCGAACGCCGCGGCGAAACATTCGTAACCCGCAAAATCACACTGGCCGCCGCACGCATAGCCCAAGGCTTTCAAGACAAACTGTATCTGGGAAACCTCGACGCACGCCGTGACTGGGGATATGCCCGCGACTACGTGGAATGCATGTGGCTCATCCTGCAACACGACACACCGGAAGACTTCGTGATTGCCACCGGAGAGATGCACACCGTACGCGAGTTTGCCACGCTGGCCTTTGCAGAAGCAGGCATACAGCTTCGTTGGGAAGGCACAGGCGCAGACGAGAAAGGTATCGACTGCAAAACCGGCAAAGTACTGGTGGAAGTAGATCCCAAATACTTCCGTCCGTCCGAAGTGGAACAACTGCTGGGCGACCCCACCAAAGCCAAAACGTTACTGGGCTGGAACCCGCAGCAGACAAGCTTTAAAGAGTTGGTACGCATCATGGCGGAGCATGACATGAAGTTCGTACGGAAACTGCATTTGAGAAGCAAAGAGATTTAACCAAATAATTAATTTTCAGAAACCATCCCATTCATTACAATGTTAGACAAGAACGCAAAAATATACATCGCAGGGCATCGCGGACTGGTAGGTTCCGCCATCTGGAAAAACTTGCAGGAGAAAGGCTACACCAACCTCGTAGGCAAAACCCATAAAGAACTCGACCTGTTGGACGGAGTCGCCGTACGCCGTTTTTTCGATGAGGAGCAACCGGAATACGTGTTCCTCGCCGCCGCTTTCGTAGGCGGTATCATGGCAAACAGCATCTACCGCGCCGACTTCATCTACAAGAATCTCCAGATACAGCAAAACGTCATTGGCGAGAGCTTCCGCCACAACGTGAAGAAACTGCTTTTCCTGGGCAGCACCTGTATCTACCCGCGTGACGCCGAGCAGCCGATGAAAGAAGACGTCCTGCTCACCTCACCGCTGGAATACACCAACGAGCCGTATGCCATCGCCAAGATTGCCGGGCTGAAGATGTGCGAAAGCTTCAACCTGCAATACGGTACGAACTACATCGCCGTCATGCCCACCAACCTATACGGACCCAACGACAATTTCGACCTGGAACGCAGCCACGTACTGCCCGCCATGATTCGCAAGGTACACCTTGCCCACTGCCTGCAACAAGGCGACTGGGATGCCGTACGCCGCGACATGAACCTGCGCCCCGTAGAAGGTATCGACGGCGGCAACAGCAACGAAGAGATACTGAACATACTTGCCAAATACGGCATCGGCGAAGGGGAAGTCAAGTTATGGGGTACGGGAACGCCGCTGCGTGAATTCCTCTGGAGTGAGGAAATGGCGGACGCCAGCGTATTCGTCATGGAGCACGTGGACTTTAAAGATACCTGCAAAGCCGGAGAGAAGGATATCCGCAACTGCCACATCAACATCGGTACGGGCAAGGAAATCACCATCCGCCGCCTTGCCGAACTGATTGCGGACACCGTGGGGTATCGCGGAAAGCTCACTTTCGACAGCAGCAAACCCGACGGCACCATGCGCAAACTCACCGACCCCGGCAAACTGCACGCGTTGGGCTGGCAGCATAAGATAGACATCGAGGAAGGTGTAGAGCGGATGTACCGCTGGTATTTAAGCAACGATAAATAAGCATGACGGTAAAACTCCGGCACATCGGCGGCATCGTATGGCTGATGCTCCTCTTTTGCATCGTCCCGGCAGTGGCGACAGCCGCTGCCACAACCTACCCTGTCCGGGGAAAAGTCATTGACAAGAACTCCCGAAAGCCCGTCGCCTACGCCAACGTAACGGTAACGGGCCTTCCGGGCAAAGGGGCTTCCACCGACTCGCTCGGCGTATTCCGCATCGAGCAGGTACCGCCGGGAATATACCGTTTCGAGGCTACGTGCATAGGGTACGTCACCACATCCAGCCCGGAATATATAGTCTCCGCCTCTACTCCGTTCATCGAAATAGAGATGGAAGAAGACGCCAATCTGCTGACGGCGGTCGTGGTTACGCCCTCTCCTTTCCGGAGAAGCATAGAAAGCCCTGTAAGCATGCGTGTCATCGGCTTGCAGGAAATCGAGAAAAGTCCCGGAGCCAACCGGGATATTTCCCGCATAGTACGTGCCTATCCGGGCGTGTCATTCTCTCCTGTCGGCTACCGAAACGACCTTATCGTACGGGGCGGCTCACCTTCCGAAAACCGTTTCTACATGGACGGCATCGAGATACCTAACATCAATCATTTCGCCACGCAAGGCGCGTCGGGCGGCCCGGTAAGCATCGTCAACGCCGACCTCGTACGGGAGATTACATTCTATACAGGCGCATTCCCCGCCAACCGTTCCGGAGCATTGAGTTCCGTGCTCGACTTCCGGCTTCGTGACGGCAACCCGGACAAGCAGACTTTCAAGGCAACCCTCGGAGCATCCGAAGTGTCCCTGAGCGGCAGCGGACATTTCAATGACCGCACCACCTACCTTTTCTCCGTACGCCAGTCGTACCTGCAACTGTTATTCAAAGCATTGGGGCTGCCTTTCCTGCCCAACTTCATAGACGGCCAATTCAAAATAAAAACCAGGCTGACGGAACATGACGAGCTGACCGTACTCGCCCTGACAGGTATCGACAAAATGAAGCTGAATACGGACGAAAAAGGAGAAGACGCCGAATATCTGCTCAGCTACCTGCCTACCATCCATCAGGAGACTTTCACCGTAGGAGCCGTGTACAGGCATTACGCCGGAAAGCACACGCAGTCCGTCACCCTCAGCCACAATTATCTGAACAACCGCAACCTGAAATACCGGAATAATGATGACTCTTCCGAGGACAACCTCACTCTGCGTCTCCGTTCGGTAGAACAGAAAACCACCGCCCTGTTCGAGAACCGGACCCGTCTCGGACAATGGACTTTGAAAGAGGGTGCGGAACTTACCAACTCCGGCTATACGAATAATACCGACAGTCCGTTCTCGCTCTACAAGACCTCGCTCAATATCATCGGCTGGGGAGCTTTCTTCTCGTCCGACTATTCCACCCGCGACAACCGTTTCACTCTCTCCGCCGGCATCCGCGTGGACGGCAACAACTACAACCGCGGCATGAAACAATTGTGGAAGCAGTTGTCTCCCCGCCTCTCCGCCTCGTACAAGCTGTCGGAGCAATGGATTCTGAACGGAAGCGCCGGGCTTTACCACCAGTTGCCGCCCTATACGGCGCTGGGCTACAAAAACAACGATGGGACCTACCTCAACAAAGCATTGAAATATATGCGGGTAATGGAAAGCAGCATCGGCGCAGACTGGCATCTGCACGACCGTATCATGATTTCCGCCGAAGGCTTCTTTAAGCGTTACAACCGTATTCCCCTCTCCCTGCAAGATAACATCCCGCTGGCCTGCAAAGGCAACGACTACGGCGTGGTAGGCAATGAACCGCTGGCTTCTACCGCCGACGGCAGGGCATACGGCCTGGAAACCATGTTCAGGTGGCAGGTATCCGGCCGCTTCAACCTGGTATCTTCCTTCACCCTCTACAAAAGCGAATACCGCAACCATTCGGGAGACGATTACATTCCGTCCGCATGGGACAACCGTTTCATCCTCAACATGAGCGGCACGTACAACCTGCCTAAGCGCTGGAGCATAGGCGGCAAGGTGAGCTACATAGGCGGTGCGCCCTACACTCCCTACGATGAGGACAAATCATCGCTCGTCCAGGCCTGGGACGCCAAAGGACAGCCTTATTACGACTACTCGCTCTACAATACCGGGCGGCTTCCCGACTTCGCCCAACTGGATGTGCGTGTGGACAAGTCTTTCTACTTCCGCCGTTGCATGGTGGGGCTCTATCTGGACTTGCAAAACGTGACCGGCAGCAAACTGAAGCAGCCGGATGTCATCATGAGCACAGGCGTCATTGAAAACCCCGCCGCCCCCGCGTCCGAACAACGTTACAAGATGAAATACCTCAAACAGGAAAGCGGAACCCTGCTGCCTACCCTGGGCGTTACCGTAGAGTTTTAGGAAATCCGCCGGAGTACTATTTTCCCCTAAAAGTTTGCATTCTCTATATAAACCCTTATATTTGCACAATTTTCAACTAAATGTGCAATATAATAATGGAACAAAGTTTTATCGCCTATATAGAGAACAGTATAAAGGAAAACTGGGACCTGGACGCCCTGACCGACTATAAAGGGGCAACCCTGCAATACAAGGATGTAGCCCGCAAAATAGAAAAGCTGCATATCATTTTTGAAGCGAGCGGCATCAAGAAAGGCGATAAAATCGCTGTCTGCGGCCGTAACAGTTCGCACTGGGGAGTGACTTTCCTCGCCACGCTGACGTATGGTGCAGTCATTGTGCCCATTCTTCACGAGTTCAAGGCCGACAATGTGCACAACATCGTGAACCACTCCGAAGCCAAGCTCCTTTTCGTAGGCGACCAAGTATGGGAAAACCTCAACGAAAGCGCCATGCCGTTGCTGGAAGGCATCTTCATGATGACCGACTTCACCCTGCTGGTATCGCGCAACGAACGGGTTACTTACGCCCGCGAGCACCTCAACGAGATGTTCGGCAAGAAATTCCCCAAGAACTTCCGCAAGGAACACATCGATTACCACAAAGACCAACCCGAAGAGCTGGCCGTCATCAACTATACTTCCGGTACGACCAGCTACTCGAAAGGCGTAATGCTGCCCTACCGCAGCCTGTGGTCCAACACCAAGTTCGCCTTCGAGGTACTGCCGTTGAAAGCCGGCGACAAACTGGTATGCATGCTGCCCATGGCGCACATGTACGGACTGGCATTCGAGTTCCTGTATGAGTTCTCCGTGGGTTGCCACATCTACTACCTCACCCGCATGCCGAGCCCGAAGATTATCTTCCAGGCCTTCGCCGACGTGAAACCGAACCTCATCGTAGCCGTACCGCTCATCATCGAAAAGATTATCAAGAAGAGCGTATTGCCCAAGCTGGAAACCCCCACCATGAAGCTGCTGCTGAAAGTGCCCATCATCAACGACAAGATAAAAGCCACCGTACGCGAGCAGATGATACAGGCGTTCGGGGGCAATTTCGCAGCGGTCATCGTCGGCGGCGCAGCTTTCAACCAGGAAGTGGAGCAGTTCCTGCGCATGATAGATTTCCCCTACACCGTAGGCTACGGCATGACGGAATGCGGCCCTATCATTTGCTACGAAGACTGGACGCGCTTCAAGCCCGGTTCCTGCGGTAAGGCCGCTCCCCGCATGGAAGTGAAGATTCTCTCTCCCGATCCGGAGAATGTACCCGGCGAGATTGTCTGCCGCGGTCCCAACGTCATGCTGGGCTACTACAAGAATGCCGAAGGCAATGTCACCATCAAAGGACGCAGCAAGAATATGCTCCTCGGCCCAAGCGGACAGAACATCTACCCCGAAGAAATAGAAGATAAGCTGAACAACCTGCCGTACGTATCCGAAAGCATCATCGTACAGCAGAACGAAAAGCTCGTAGGACTGGTATATCCCGACTTTGACGATGCCTTTGCACACGGCCTCAACAACGACGACATAGAACGCGTCATGGAAGAGAACCGTGTTGCGCTGAACGCGGAATTGCCTGCTTACAGTCAGATTTCCAAGATGAAAATATATCCCGAAGAATTTGAAAAGACACCCAAGAAGTCCATCAAACGCTTCTTGTATCAGGAAGCAAAAGGATAAGACGAAATAGTGGATAGCGGTGAGTGATTAGTGATTAACGGGTTATGCGGCCTGCGCTGATTGTGCACCGCCATTCATTCAATCCCCCCTAATCACTAATCCCTAACCCCTAATCACTAACCCTTTCTTTCTCCGATGAAAAACGAATTATTATTATCCGCCGCGTTACTTCCGTTATCCGGAATGGCAGGAGCAGTCCAGGCGATGCCGTCAAGCGATGCAATGCCCGCCGCGGAGCAACGCCCGAACATTATTTTATTTTTAGTGGATGATATGGGATGGCAGGACACATCTCTGCCTTTCTGGACACAGCGCACCCGCTACAACGACACGTACCATACACCCAACATGGAGCGTCTGGCAACTCAGGGCAAGATGTTTACACAAGCCTACGCGTGCAGTATCAGCTCGCCTACGCGCGTCAGCCTTTTTACGGGTATGAACGCCGCGCGACACCGGGTGACAAGCTGGACGCTGCGTAAGAATACCACCCACGAGCAACCGGACTCCGTTATGATTTATCCCGAATGGAACGTTAACGGCATTTGTCAGGAGCCCGGTGTGGAACGCACCACGCAAGTTACCTCACTGGCACAGGTACTCAAAGACAACGGTTACCACACCATCCATTGCGGCAAAGCCCACTTCGGGGCCAACGACACGCCCGGAGCCGATCCGCTGAAAATGGGCTTTGACGTGAACATAGCCGGTCATGCGGCAGGTTCTCCCGCCAGCTACTACGGCATGCAGAACTTCGGAAACAAGCCTGACGGGAAAAGCCCGCTGGCTGCCGTACCCGGATTGGAAAAATATCATGGAAAAGATATATTCCTCTCGGAAGCGCTCACCATAGAAGCCGAAAAAGCCTTGGACGACGCACGGAAAACGGATAAGCCTTTCTTCCTATACATGGCTCATTACGCCATACACACTCCTATCCAGCCCGATATGCGTTTCTACCAAAAGTATCTGGACAAAGGCCTTCCCCCGGTAGAAGCGGCGTATGCCACACTGATAGAGGGTATGGACAAAAGCCTCGGCGACCTGATGGACTATCTGGACAAGAATAATCTCACCGATAACACCGTCCTGCTTTTCATGTCCGATAACGGCGGGTTGGCCGCGCACACCCGTGCCGGACAACTGCATGTGCAGAACTACCCGCTCAACAGCGGAAAAGGTTCCGCCTACGAAGGCGGGGTGCGCGAACCGATGATTGTACGCTGGCCCGGCACGGTAGCCGCAGAAACCAAATGCGACCATTATCTGATGATAGAGGACTTCTTCCCCACCATTCTCGAAATAGCCGGTGTGAAGCATTACAATACGGTACAGGAACGCGACGGCATCAGCTTCCTGCCCTTGCTTACCGGCAAAGGCAAAATGCCCGCTCGCGACATATACTGGCACTACCCGCACAGTTGGGGTCCTTCCGGCCCGGGTATAGGAGCCACCTGCTCCATCCGCTCCGGAGCATGGAAGCTGGTATACTACTTTGACAGCGGCAAGCGCGAATTGTTCAATATCCCGGCCGACATCGGCGAACAGCATGACGTAGCAGCCGGGAACCCGAAACTTGTAAAGAAACTATCCAGAAAATTAAGCAACTATCTGCGGTCAGTGGACGCACAGCGTCCGATACTGCGCGCCACCCGACAGCCGGCGCCCTGGCCTGATGAAACATTATAAAGAATCATGAAACGTATATTTTCACTTATTTGCCTGTCCTTGCTGTTGGCAGGGACAGGCTATGCCCAGACAGGCAAGCGGCAACCCGTCCGTAAAGGAAAAGCGGGCGTCAACCTCTCCCTTTGGAAGAATCTCTCCACACAACGCACGGACACGGTCGGAAGCACTTTCTTCAATCTCGGTATCTTCTCGGCCATGAACCGTTTGAACGGCTTGGGAGTAAATGCATTGGGAGCCGTTGTGGGCAGAGACATGAACGGAGCGCAGTTCTCCGGCATATCCAATATGGTGGGTGGAAGTATGCGGGGCGTACAAATGGCCGGAATCACCAATATCAACGGCAATAATCTCAGCGGCCTGTCCGTTGCCGGGCTTGTGGGTATCACCGGGAATCATGCGCAGGGAGCGGTCTTTTCCGGCTTGGCCAATATCACGGGCGATAACAGCAGCGGAGTGATTGCAGGCGGCCTGCTGAATATCACAGGCGACAAGACCGCCGGTGTACAACTTGCGGGACTTGCCAATATTTCGGGCGGTAATTTTGCAGGCGTCACCGCATCCGGCCTGTTGAATGTGGCAGGCGGCGATATGAGGGGAATCCAGATTTCCGGTTTGGGAAACATCACAGGCGGTACGTCTGCCGGCGTGCAGCTTGCTCCCCTTAATGTGGCGGTTCGCGCTAAAGGACTTCAGATAGGTCTGGTGAACTATTATAAGGAAAAGCTGGACGGCTTCCAGTTGGGACTGGTCAATGCCAATCCGAATACCAAAGTGCAGATGATGCTTTTCGGCGGTAACGCCACGAAACTGAATCTCGCGGCCCGCTTCAAGAACAAGCTGTTTTATACCATTCTTGGCGGCGGTACGCATTTCCTCGATTTCAGCGACAAATTCTCCGGCGCGCTTTTCTACCGTGCCGGACTGGAACTGCCTGTTTACAAGCAACTGTTCATCAGCGGCGATTTGGGCTATCAACACGCAGAAACCTTCAGGAACAAAGACTATGGTTTCCCTGCCCGGCTGTATTCTCTCCAAACCCGCATCAACCTCGAATATCGCCTGACGGCAAAGTCAGGGGTGTTCGTGACAGGCGGTTACGGTTGGGACAGGCATTACAATAAAAACGCCGCCTTCGACAAAGGGGTTATTGTGGAAGGCGGCGTGGTATTATTTTAGAAAATCTCCTTTTCTTTAATGAATCCCGTCCGGTAGGCTACCAGCAGTTTCTTCAAATCTTGGATTTGCGTTACGAGCTGCTTACCCTTATCGGTATCTTTCACCATCATGCGCTGTGAGTTGAACTCGATAACGAATGTCGTGGACTTGATGTCCTGTCCCTCTTCAATCGCTTTCTGACGGCTTTGGAACGGGTCGTGCTGCACCAGCTGCATGCCGTGCGAATGATATACCAGCGTATAGCCCGCGATACCCGTTTCGGGCTGATAGGCCTTGGAGAAACCGCCGTCAATCACCAGCAGTTTGCCGTCCGCCTTTATGGGGCGCTCGCCTTTAATAATCTTCACGGGCACGTGTCCGTTGATGATATGCGAATGAGGTCCCGGCTCTACCCCGAACTCCGCCAGG
>ERZ1673736.4667-NODE-4667-length-10849-cov-10.939689_pt1 | contig 10849 bp, 7 predicted proteins | sample MGYA00580212_ERZ1673736 | MGnify/ENA primary metagenome ERZ1673736 (study PRJEB41218, sample SAMN15661752) | gut metagenome | host: Homo sapiens | place: Canada: London | collected 2015-08-20/2019-03-30 | study: EMG produced TPA metagenomics assembly of... | reverse complement strand
CTCATTTAACAGTTCTTCTGTTATCTTCATCCTCTTTTCCTCACCCTCGAGTATTCCTTTTTTCTATTATACGTTTCCTGCCAGAGTTACGCAAGTAAAAAGTCTGAACAGCCTCTTTGTCATCAAAAATATAGTGAAATATATCATTTTCTATAAAATTCTATCTTGATTAAATTGCAAAAAAATTGTAGACTATATATGCACACACATTAATAGTTTTTGTTAATTAAGACTGATTTGAGGTTTCCTCATAACGTCTCAATTATACACACACATTTTCTAAAAAGAGCAGCTGCATCATCCGATGCGCTGCTCTTTTAGTTCCACTGTTTATTTTGTAACTGTTCTCTGCCGTCGACGGCATTCTTTAATGATTTTAACTCTTACTTTTTCTTCTTCAGGAAATAAATAAGTAAAATTATAATAACAATAATCCCGATACCACTAATCCAGATTACAGGATTCTTCATTCCTGAATCTGCTTTTACATTCTTTCCTGATGTTTTCTGACTCTGCTCATCATCAGATTCTTTATCTTCTGTCGGAGCAGGCGTCTCTGTTTCTCCCGGTGTTGGCGTCGCTTCTTCTGTCGGCGTTGCCTCCGGTGTCGGTGTCGCTTCTTCTGTTGGTGTTGCCTCCGGTGTCGGTGTTGTTTTCGGAGTTGGAGTTGCTTCCGGTGTCGGTGTAACAATCTCAGCAGCAACCGGGACATTTCCTGAGGTACCTGTAGCCTCCGGTGCATCTCCGGATACATTTTCATTCACATAATCTGTATCCCTGTCAAGATTCAGCCATCCCTGTGTCACACCATCTGTGTCTGTTTTTCCCCAGTTTGTTCCGTCTTCTCCCTGCATATACTGAGAAATATGTACGCTTGTCCCATCCGCAATTCCGTCTGTTCCTGAAACTTCATCAAATTTCTCTCCAGGACCGTTATAAACCGGTACATTTCCACCATTTCCCTGAATTTTTACTTCAAAATCCACATCTTTTCCGCCAAAAGTACGATACTCTTCATTCACTGCGTCTGCCCTGGAAGCCGGATCCAGATCATCCATAGGAACATATCCGTTCATCCCATGATACTGGGTATATGCCCACTTTTTGCCGTCCGTTCCATCTTTCTCACCCAGAACATGGATTGCAGTTCCATTCGGAATCTGACCGTCATTCAGTTTAATTCCCTTCGGATCCGCTTCATCATAAATATCTGCTCCACCCTGTGCACTCTGTACGATCATGTAATAATCTGTTGCATAATCCGGATTCTGGCTCATTCCATCATCAGCATAAACAGAAACCGCTGTCACAATAATGCACAGCAATATTGCCAATACTGTTCCCAACCTTCTCTTCATAATCTCTTTCCTTCATTTCTCATTTTCTTTTTACAGCAGATGAACTTTTGTATTTGCTGTATGTGTTCCCATAAGGCTCTTTCACGTATGCTTTTACTGCATAGTAGTATGATACACCTTTTTGTGCTTTTTTGTCCAGATATGAAGAACGATTTCCACCGGAAATTCTCTTTATCAACTGATAAGAACCTCCTTTTTTCTTTCTGTATATATAATATCCGTTACATTTTTTCTGTGGATTCCATCTGATTCTGATTCCCTTCTTTTCAGACTTCACAGAGGAAATCTTCTGCAACGAAGGTGCCGCCTTAACCACATCGCCGATTGTATATTTACTGTAGTATCTTTTTCCGGATGCTTCATAATATGCCTTTACCGTATAACGGTATGAAGCATTGGCTTTAACTTTACTGTCCTTATATTTTAATGTGGAAGTCCCGACGTCTGCGATTTTTGACCATTTTCCTCCTGCAGCAGGTTTTCTGTACACATAATATCCTGTAGCTTGCGAAACTTTTTTCCATGAAACAAGATTATACCCGGAATTATAAGCCTTTACCTGAAATACCGGCGTATCCGGTACCCATGACTGATTTAAAGTTCTTGTATGTGCCTTGATCCTTACAGTCCAGTTTTTTGTCTTTCCATCTGACCATTCTGCTGTTGCTGATGCACCCTTATGAAAAGTCTGTCCTGACTCTATCCCTGCTGTGGAAGTAAACCATTTGCTTCCACCTGATGTCTTATAACCGGCATTTGCTTCCACACCAAAACTGATATAACTGATTCCACTGTTAGTAATCACTACCGAATACCTGCTCCCCTGCTTCAGCATTACTTCCGGTACAGTAACTGTCTGCACCCCTGCCACTGGCTGTTCAACTTCACAGGGCTGCGTATACGCAGCAGTTCCACTTTCCGGATCCGAAAGATCTGTAAGATCTGTATATACCTGTATTTTATATGAAGCATTATCATTCATGGTAACTACATTGATTTCTCCCAGAGCCTCTTCGTTTCCATTCCCTGCCTTCGTTTCATAAACAACTGATACTGACTGTCCAGGCTGTACTTTTATAGAAGAAATAGCTGAAGAACCATCATAAAAATAGTTATTATTATATTTCTGATCAGAAACAGTCACTGCCTCTGCACTTACAAGATTACCGATATTTGGATCCTGATAGGAAAGATAGTAATATCCCCCATCTCCCTTGTTCTCTCCCCAACTGTTTTTTATAATCCAGGCACCATCTGATGTCACATTGGAAACAGGCAAGAAATTATTCTTTGAATAATTATCATCCCATCCTACGACTGTCACAATATGATTGATCACAGTCGAACTCGATTTTCCAACAGGATAACAATATGCAGCCGTATCTGGATTTACATAATTATCTTTCATATAAAGCATTATGGATACTGCATGATCATTCAGCAGCATTTCCTTCATACGTTCCTCACTGTATTTGGAAAAAGATGCATTTTTCAGGTATGCCACAGAATTATAAGCCTTACTCTCCGGAATCTGTACACTCAGATTCTGCTGATGCAAAGAATCCGTAGGAAACGGCACATCATCCTCTGTAGTCATTCCAGACCAGGTGCTGAGATAGATAGCCGCCAGATAATCATTGCCCCCTATCTCATGATAATCTCCCAGTACCGAGTTCACATCATCGGGAGTATTTCCCAACGGATCATTCTGTCTGTTTGAAAAAAAGTATGATAAGTGTTCCTCTGACAGATCATAAGTTCCTTTATTCTGTGCCAGAAGTGAAGTTTCCATAATTGCCGCCATCCCAAAAGCCCAGCAGGTTCCAAATGGATTCTGATTTTTTACAGCAGTAACCAGTCCTTCTTTTCTGGAATCATAGGAGGATGGAAATGCTGTTTCTCTGCTTCCATATGCAGCGTAAACTGATGTCAGATCACTCTCTACTTCAGGTCCCGGATCTATCGGTTTTAAATTTTTAAAAGGTTCTAACTCTTCTTTTCTTTCCTCTTCTGTCAACGGACGACCCTTGATATATCGAATTCCATCTGTATTTTCTTCCGCTGCTTCTCCGTCCTGGAACTCCTGTTTTGTTTCATCGCTTTCGAACAGTTCTGCATCAGATTCCGTATCTGTTCCAAATTCATCTGCCTGTGAACTTTGAAATTCTTCCACATCCGATATATTTTCTTCTGTCTCCTGCCGGACTCCGGATTCAAATACTTCCTGACCTGCGGCAGGCACTGATGTCCCAAACATTGTACAAATCATCAAAACTGCCAATGCACGTATTGCAGTATTTCTTTTTTTCATATGGTAATTTATTCCTCCATGTATAAATATGATACCATTATATTATTATCGTTTTTGTTTTTCAACCGCTATCAATGACAAAACCGTCAGAAAACAGTTTCCGTTACTGTTTTCCGGCGGTTCTATGTAGAAGTGAAAGGTTCTGCCGACGGGAAAATGCCGCCAGGAAAAGATGGCAAATGCCTGTGAGGCATTTTCTTCTGTATATGTGAAAAGTGTGGAAAGCGTGTGTGACCGCTTTGCATAATTCAGAACAGATTCGAAAAATCTTACAGACTTTTCTCTTTTGCTACCCCTATTCTAGCAGAACACTCTCTGCATTACAATGAAAATCGTTCCTTCTTATTTTTGTTAATCTGACACGTTCCTTTCTATTTCGGATTAATTTCCCCTGCCCTTTTCATCATATCAGCCAGTTCCTGATATTTTCCCGTGATATATCCATAATTCTTTCTTTTATGCGGAAGCATACAGTTTGTACAGTCTTTAATTCCCTTATCTGTATAACGGAAATTTCCCCCGCATTTCTCGCCCAGAGCATATAACGGACAGTAACAGAACAGACAGTTGAAATCCTCCGAATCTGCATTTTTATGACATGGAAAAAATTCGCATTTCTTATGGCTGAAATAAGAATATTCCTTTCCTTCCCAATAAGGTTTCTCCATTGCTACCTCTCCTCTCCTGTTGCAATTTTTTATCTTTTCAGAATAATTCCGTTTTCTCATTCTCCATCAATCCCTCCCATCAGAGGACGAAATCTGCAAAACAAAAAATACTCTAATAAATCATCAATTTCTTTTTACATAACAAAGCATTGAAAATTCATTACAGTATTTTTTACAGATTGCACATTTCAAACTAAGAGGGAGCGATGCTACCCCGGGGTAGAAAAAAATCCGTTCATGAGTGCGCGGAGGGAACGAATAAATCCGAAGTAGTATCGCCTGCCATTTAATCATGTATAATTCATAAAGAACAGGCGCATTCCATAAAAAATGTCTGCCTTCAGATAAAAGCAGACAACACTCCGAAGCTGCGGATTCAACGGAGTTGGTTGTTACACTTTACACGGAAGTTTAACCTCGCCATACCAAGCAGGTTTCCTGGCTCCAGGCTCATCGCTCCTCTCTCCTTCTCATGCTATGGCACAATGGACATTCTGAGATTTGCTCCTCTGTTACAGTGACCGGATCGCTCAGGTTTCTCACCTGATTCCCTCTTTCTGTACTGTTTTTCTTACAGTATCAGCACTTAATATGTTCTGTATGGAATTATACTATCTGTATAATAACACTCTGCAATTAGTTTGTCAACTATTTATCAATATATTTTATATTATTTCAATCCCTCCGGCAAAGGATCCCATTCATTCAGTCCAAGACTTTGTCTGAATTTTGCTTCTTCCAGACTCAGTTTCGGAACCTCCTCATTCAGATATGCTCTCAGCTCATCAATCCCTTCTCCGGTCACATTATTTACTAGAAAAATTCTTTCGCATCCGGCATTCAGCATCCACTGGCGCACCATCGGAACATTTGCATAGGGAGAATCTATTTTCGTAATAATTCCTATCAGCGGTCTCAGAATAAATGCATTACTGCCATATCCAAATAAACTGAAAGGTTCATCTGCTGACTGTACCATTGCCACCACATCTGCTTCAAAAGAAAAACAGGCCAGCCCTACGCTGAAATGCTTGGACTCTGCATACTCTCCCGGAGAATCAATGGTATCATCATCCGTATTCGTATACTGCGTTTTTACATAATGAAGTTTTTCGCCTTTTAATGCCTGCGTTAATGAAGTCTTACCTGCTTCACTTCTGCCCATCAGAAATATTTTCTTCATATTTAATGTCTGTCCCTTTCACTTCTCTCAGCTATTCCGGCAGTTACATAAGCACCATCGGTACAGAATAACTGACTTTTCGTATGTTTTAACTTTTGTGAACTGCACAAGTCTTAAAGCCAAGCACCTCTCTAAAAAATTTCACCACTTCTTCCACTGCAGTCTGAACTTCCGTCAGACCTCCCGTAAGGATCAATGATCCGCTGAAGCGATCCATGAAACCAATCTCCACATTTGCACTTTTCACTGCAATATCAGCAGCTACAACCACTGCTTCCCATGGGGTAAAACGAATCATTCCGATTGCTTCTCCTGTGTGGTCTTCTCCCTCATGGACTCCAATATGCAAACCAAGATTCTGATAAATACAGCTCCGTGAAGGATTGATCACATGCGCCAGGCACACTTCCTTTCCTGGAACCCTTACCCTGGTCATACGCAGCTTTTTTCCCTTTAGTTTCTCATAATCCTGGTTATAAAGCTTTTCCAGTAATTCTCTGGTTGTCATCCCTGCCATCCCAACACTTCCTATCTTTTGGTAATCTTGCAGACTACATAACCCAGAGTGTCTCTGAAATAATCCACAACCTCAGTCATCGCTGACATTACATCGGAAATCTCTCCCGTAATGATCAGTGTGCCTGTAAATCGATCTGCAAATCCCAGATAAACATTTCCGCTTTTTACCGCAATATCAGATGCGATCACTGCAGATTCAGGCGGTGTCATATTCATAATTCCGATTGCAGATGAACGGTAATCCACCTGCGGATTCAGTCCAAGCTTCTGGTATATGACCGGAGCCGGCCCTCCCATTACATGTGCAAAAGTAATCTCCTTGCCAGCAACTGTTTCCTGTACAATTCTTATGTGTTCTACATGGTCATTTTCCATTTATCATTCCTCGCTTTCACTATTCAACTATAATCCGGATAATTCATGAGAATATTCTTTCCCACTGATGTCTCCAAAAACAGATTTAAAATTTTATATGTATCTCTTCAGTTACATAAACTGTACTATCCATCCAATTTTATGTCAAGGTAAAATCCACCTGAAAATCGGTAAAATATTATACATGGTTACGGTTCACTCCGTTCACAGCAACACGCTTCGCGATGCACAGAATTTATGCTAATCGCATAAATTCGCACGGTATGTCTCGGAATTTTGGCATATTCATGCCAAAACACCTCGCGGAATAATGATAACTACTTATACATAAAGAAAAGGAGCATCAGCCCCCTTAGCGATACTCCTTTTCAACCCCTATAAATTTAATTATTTATACTTATTTAATTATACCAGTCTTCTTACAGAAACAATCGTTCTGTACGCTGCGTTATCACTGATCTTAATTCCATCTACAGAGTTCGATGCATGAACGATACGTCCATTCCCCATATAGATTGCAACGTGTCCACCGTAGCAGATCAAATCGCCCGGCTGTGCATCAGCATAAGATACTTCTGTACCGGCATTCTGCTGTTCATAAGAAGTTCTCGGAAGACTTACTCCGAAGTTTGCATATACACTCTGTGTAAATCCTGAACAGTCAGCTCCACCTGTAAGGCTTGTACCGCCCCATACATATGGATTGCCAACAAACTGTGTTGCAAAGTCTACTACAGAAGATCCTGATCCTGAACCTGAAGATGAAGAACTATCTGAATCAGATGACTGTTCACTCTCATAATCATCTGGTGAAACTGTATTATCAGAATCAATCACATTGCCATACTCATCGTACTCTACATCATCAGAAGCTCCTGCATTGTCAACAGGATCACCATTTTCATCATATTCTACACCATCATCTGATTCAGACTCATCATCCGCATCATCAGTATTCTCAATCTCATTTCCGTCTTCATCATACTCTACATTTTCTTCGTCTTCTGATTCGGAGTCCTGTTCCTGCTCTGCAGCTTTTGCTGCTGCCTCTTCTTCTGCCGCCTGTCTTGCAGCCTCTTCCTCAGCCTGTCGTCTTGCCTCTTCTTCTGCTGCGATTCTTTCAGCTTCCAATCTCTGAATTTCAGCTGTCTGTTCCGCTAACAGATTTGCATATTCTGTCGCCTGCTGCTGTGCATATGCAATTTCATTCTCATAATCGGCTGATTCAGATTTCTTCTGATCGATCTGGCACTGAAGATCATAAGACTGCTGTTCATAAGAAGCCTTCATCTCTTCCAGTTCTGCTTTGTCAGATTCATACTGAGTCTTTAAATTATTCACCTCATTAATAGTATTCACATATTTATCAAGATTCTTTCTGTCCTGCTCATACATCTGCTGTGTATTCTCAGCACGTGTCAGAAGTTCACTTAAATCTTCTGAATTAAGCATCATCTGAAACCACGCTGCATCCCCACCCTGTTCATACAGTGCCTGAATACGAAGCTTCATGCTCTCATACTGCTTATCTCTCGCCTTCTGAGCCTTAGCCAGATCCTGTTTTGTCTTAATAATATCTACTTCTTTATTATCGATATCTCCTTTAAGAGTATCAATAGAAACCATAACACTTACAAGATTGGAATCCAGTTCGGAAATCTCATTCTCAAGCTGTGATTTCGCATATGCAAGCTCATCCATTCTGGAATATGTAGCATCCAGCTGCTGACTTGTGATCGCCTGCTCTTCTCTCAATTCATCCTCTCTTGAAGCACTTACACTAACAACCTGTGTTGCGCTCATCAGGAGTGCTAATGTAAGACATACAATTCTTTTCTTCATGAATTCTCACCCTCGTAACATTTTCTTTCTATATCTTAATGTTTTTGCAATATCTAAGTTAATTCTCATACATATTAACACATCATAATCAAAAACGCAAGGATTAATTACTATAAATTTTATATTTCTGTAACATTTATTAATTCTTTTGTTATTCTTCACGTTTCTTTCTACAATTCAGACATATTCCATTTCATGTCTGTAATAATTTTGACGCAGGACAAAGATATCCGATGCGGGACTTCACGCTATGATAGACCTGATTGTTTGCATTGTTTTACAAAATACTATAAAACGCTAAAAAGAAGCAGCCTCCTCATTCGAAAGCTGCTTCAATTTCTTAACTATTCACTTTTCAGCCAAACAGATCCGCCAGAATCTGATCTGCTGTCATATTCAGATAACCATCCGGATCAGAAAGCGTATTTCTGTTCCATCTCAGATAATTACCTCTTCTGATATAATTACCTGATGAAGTATGATAATCATACTTGGTAAATCCAGGATATCTTGACATATATTTCTGTGCCAGTGCAATTGCCTGACTTGAATAAGCACCAGACGGAGTAGGAGTACCTGCAATCTGGACACCTGCATTTGGTGTAGAATGTACGATTACCGCACTCTTATCCTCACACTGTCCAAGGATAATCCAGGTATGTCCACTGTCATATCCCACATCCCCAGGATATACAGTCCAGTCATCACTTGCAAGATTTGCCTGGGTCAGAATACTTCCCCATCCCATAGACTGATAATAAGAACCAATCTCTCCGGAAACTACCGTATATCCGCTTCCTACACCTGACTTGCTCTGCATTACCTGATATGCTGACCATCCTACAAAACCAGAGCAGTCAAAACCTTTTGCACGGTTTGCCGTACTGAGGTCTCTGTAATTATTATAATCATAACTGCTGCTCTGACTGTTATAGAAATCAGTCATTGTCTGACTTGTACCTTTTCTTGTGGAATCATTCCATCCACCGCCCCATACATACAGAGCCTGTCCAACTGGCTGCAATGCACCGGCAAGATAATTCTTAATTGTTCTGGAACCTGTCGGATTTGTGGTATTACTCAGTACACCATTAGAATTAAAGTGATATTTCTGTCCATCAATAGTTACATCACCAACAGCCATAACACCCGTTTCTTCATCAAAGTAATACTTATTCGCTCCGATAGTAGTCCATCCCACTGCCATTTTACCACTGCCAGTATTGAAATAATAATTTTTTCCATCGATTGTCTGGAATCCTTTTGCCATGACTCCATCTTCTTTTTCAAAATATCTGTACTCATTACTGGTATTTTTCGTCCATCCGGTCAGCATATAACATGCACTTGTAAAGTATCTGGTATTTTCCTTTTTGTCTGTAAGGAATGTTTTGCACGCTGCCACACCAGAGTTACTGTAAAAATAATATTTCTTTCCCTTCAATGTCAGCCAGCCGGTCTTCATAAATCCTGTAGACGGCTCAAAATATCTCTTCTGCTCCTTGGAATCAGTCAGCCAGCCAGTCATCATAACTCCCGCTGTTTTACTGAAATATCTCTTTCTGCCTTTACTGTCAGTCGCCCAGCCTTTTACCTGAACACCTGTTGATTTATTAAAATAATATTTCTTACCGTTAAGTTCCAGCCATCCTTTCTGTTTAGAACCGTCTTTGTTTATGTAGTATGATTTTCCGTTAATAGTTACAAAACCGGTTTTCGTCGCCGCCTGCGCATTCACTGTAGAAAAGCCAACAGAAATCCCCACAGCAAAAAGCATCAGAAACAAAAGCACTCCCCAGATTTTAAGTTTCCTGTTTACGTTTTGCATACATACCTTCCTTTTCTTTTTTCGTTATCAGAGTGTATCTGAAAAGTATGAATCGTGGATATCGCTCTGACATCTCACATACTTCTCAGATACACTCTGAGGTTTTACAAGGTTTTTTACAATGTTGTTACGTTTCTATGACCCTATTATATTACACTTTAAATAACCCGTCAACAGACAAGTAAAATTCTGTTAAATATTCACTAATTTTTCACAGTCTGTTCCATAAAAAAAGAGACAAAGTCCACAAATACTTTGTCTCTTTTCACAAAATCACACTGTGAAATATAACCTGTATATCTGTTTTCTCTTTATTTTTTCAAAACAGAATATCATCTTATATCCCTGATCACAGCAGATGCTTTCTTAATTCAGCCCCGTCAGCAGCACATAAATAAGCAGGTGCCACATCAAATACTGTCTTCGCACCGCTCTGTCCTTCTTTATTCATGCGATATGCAGCTCTTGCATATGCAACAAGTACAGAAGAAGTAAACTCCGGATTAGAATCCAGTTTCAGACTGTATTCGATCACGTGACTGTTCTCATTATTCCATCCTGTTTTTCCGGAACGGATCACAAAACCGCCATGCGGGATTCCACTGTGATCACGCTTCAGTTCTTCTTCCGAAATGAAGTGTACAGTTGTGTCGTAATCTGAGAAATAATTCGGCATAGTCTTAATGTCGTTCTCGATCTGTGCCAGATCTGCACCTTCCTCTGCAACTACAAAGCATTCTCTTGTATGTTTCTGTCTTGTTGTAA
>ERZ1673736.4649-NODE-4649-length-10900-cov-4.661872_pt1 | contig 10900 bp, 7 predicted proteins | sample MGYA00580212_ERZ1673736 | MGnify/ENA primary metagenome ERZ1673736 (study PRJEB41218, sample SAMN15661752) | gut metagenome | host: Homo sapiens | place: Canada: London | collected 2015-08-20/2019-03-30 | study: EMG produced TPA metagenomics assembly of... | reverse complement strand
GGTGGAAAGAATGAGTAAATTATTATCTGCCGAATTTGTGAGATTGTGTAAAAGCTTTGTTTTTAAATTAGGGATATTGTTTTCGGCCGGCTCAGGCGTATTTATGGTTCTGATGCGATGGGCGGATGTAAGAAAAAATGCGGATGAATATGCGCAGCTGAGTGTGGAATATAGCAATACAGACGCTTTGATTTTTGTAGGAGGGCTTTATCTTATTTTTGCGGCTGCTGTGGTGGTCGGACTTTTTGTGGGAACGGAATATTCGGATGGAACCATTCGCAACAAGCTGTCGGCAGGACACGCGCGAAGGGATATTTATCTGTCAAAGCTTATCGTCTGTGCCGCTGCAGACGTTGTGATATATGTAGTGTATATCCTGGTAGTCCTGGGATTGGGGCAGATTCTGCTTGGCGGAACGACATTTCATGTGAAAGAGATTCTCGTTTTCGGGGCGGCAGGTATTACCGCCATGCTGGCAATGACTGCTTTGCTTTTACTGTTCTCTATGTCAATTCAAAGTAAAGCATCGGGTTCCGTTGTCTGCCTGCTTTCTGCCATTATTTTGCTTTTTGCAGCGCTTATCATCTATCAGCGCCTGGAAGCCCCGGAATATTACGAAGCCTATTCTTATGTTGATGAAGAAACGGGCGAGACTATAGAAGTAGAAAGGGAGAAAAATGACCGATATTTGTCAGGAAGGAAGAGAGAGGTTTATGAATTTTTGTATAATTTTCTTCCGGTTTCTCAATTATACCAGATTGCAATGAATGAGCCGGACAATTTGAAGCTGATGGTAGTATATGATTTTGTAATTGTTGTAATTACAACAGGTGTGGGGATTGCGATTTTTAAGAAAAAGAATATCAAATAGGAGATTACTATGGAAATGTGGTTGTGCGCCGTCATTGGCATTTTGGTTTTGAAAATCTATTTATTGCGAAAAAGTGTAAGGGAAATAGAAGATGGATTTGTAGAAAGGCTCACAACCGACACAAATACGCTGATTGATATTTCCAGCCATGATAAGGCAGTGAAGGATCTGGCAAATACAATCAATGGACAGCTTAGACAGCTAAGAGAAGAACGGCACCGTTTCTGTCAGGGTGACAGGGAGCTTAAGGACGCAGTGACAAATATTTCTCATGACCTGCGGACTCCGTTGACTGCTATCTGTGGTTATCTGGATCTGCTGGAGCAGGAAGAAAAGTCGGAGGCAGCGGAGCGTTATACGGAGATCATTCGGAACCGGACAGAGCTTCTAAAGCAGTTGACAGAAGAACTGTTTCGATATTCGATTGTTTTAGCTGATGAAAATGACAGAGCAAGAGAGCCTGTCGTGCTGAATCATGTACTGGAAGAGAGTATTGCAGCATTCTATACTTCTTTTCGTGAAAGAGGAATCCAGCCGGACATCCGGCTTCCAAAACAGCCGGTAGTCCGGATGCTGGATCCAGTTACTCTGCCCCGTGTATTTTCAAACCTCCTCCATAATGCCATGAAATACAGTGATGGAGATTTGCAGATCACATTAACGCAGGACGGAGAGATTACTTTCATTAACCAGGCATCCTCGTTAAATGAAGTGCAGGTTGGCAGATTGTTTGACCGATTCTATACGGTGGAAACTGCCAGGAAATCCACAGGACTGGGGCTTGCGATTGCCCGGCGCCTGGTGGGGCAGATGGGTGGCAGTATATCTGCTGAATATAAAGATGGTAAATTGTGTATCCGTATTCTTTTCCCTGCTATTTATAAAATTCAATGATATTTTCAAGCTTTGCTGACATATTAATAAGTAGCATATCAATTAAGGTTAGTGCAGCCATGGATTCGACAACTACAACGGCTCTCGGCACAATCACCGGGTCGTGGCGGCCATGGATAGAAAGCTCTATCTCATCACCGGAGGTGTTGACAGTCTGCTGTACTCTGGAGATGGAGGGAGTTGGTTTTACCGCAGCCCGGAGGATAAGGGTACTGCCATCGCTCATTCCGCCCAAAGTCCCGCCGGAATGGTTGGTGGCTTTCTGTATGTCATGCCCCCCGGAAGCGGTGCGGAATGGGTCGTTATTGCTGCTTCCGTTTGCAGACGCAGCGTGGAAGCCGTCGCCGATTTCTACGCCTTTAACTGCTCCGATGGACATGATGGCTTTGGCAAGATTTGCATCCAGTTTTTCAAAAACGGGTTCGCCGATTCCTACAGGGAGACCTGTAATCGAACATTCAATAATGCCGCCTGAAGAGTCTTGATTTTTCATGCATTCTGCAGCCCGGAGAGCGTAAGCTTGATTTGGCATCTGAAGGCTGTTCTGGGAGATACAGGAGAAATCATATTCGTTTTCTGGGATTACGATATTGCCGATGGCCTTGGTATATGCTCTGACTTCAATACCCAACTGCTGTAAAATCCGGGAAGCAACAGCACCGGCGGCTACTCTGCCGATGGTCTCACGTCCGGAAGAGCGTCCGCCGCCTCTGTAATCCCGGAAGCCATATTTTTCAGAGAAGGTATAGTCAGCGTGCCCGGGACGATAGCAATCCTTAATATTGCCGTAATCCCTGGAAATCTGGTCTTCATTTCGAACGATAAGAGAAATGGGAGTCCCTGTGGTCTTCCCCTCAAAGATACCAGATAGAATCTCGACTTTATCTCCTTCATTCCGTTTTGTAGTATAACGGCTCTGTCCCGGCTTCCTGCGGTCGAGAAAGCTTTGTATATCTGTTTCACAAAGAGAAAGCCCTGCAGGGCAGCCGTCGATGACAACACCAATTGCGGCTCCGTGGGATTCTCCCCAGGTTGTAATTTTAAAAAGTGTTCCATAAGTTGAACCTGCCATAATTTTAGTCTCCTTTCCAATCATGCATACTTCATTATATATGAAAGAAAATGGTTCTGCAATTTGATTCTGCGGCAGGTTGCTGAAAAAAGTTGAAAAAAAACGAAAATGGTATTTTCTTCTGTACTTTTTATGATAGCCGTATTATAATTACTGCATGTTGAGAATTTTGTAGAGGAGTATATTTGGATGAGTGATATAGACAAGAAAACAGGAGAGACGGAAGATAACTCAGACAAAATTGTGGAAGAGACCATGCGTGAGATTTACAGTGAAATCCATGCAATGGAAAGCAGCCCGCAGGAATCGGAAGCGGAGAACGAAGAAGCTGATGGTGATGATAGCGGGGAGAAAGAACCGGCAGAGGCAGAGACTGAGACAACTCCTGTGAAGGAAAAAAAGAAGAAAAAGAAGAAGAAAGACAAGAAGAAAAGCCCGGAGGAGACAAAAAAGAAGAAGCGCGGCTGGAAGAGAAAGCTGACAATTGTATTTGGCTCTATGCTGGGAATCCTGGTATTGGCATATCTCGGCGTGTCAGTTTTTTTTATGAACCACTTTTACATCAATACAGAGATTAATGGTACAGTTTTTTCTGCGAAGACTGCCGGACAGGTAGAAGCGTATATGGAGAAACAGGTAGATGATTATACTTTACTTTTGAAGGAATCTGACGGAAGTACCGAAGAGATTGCCGGGGAAGATATTGAGTTGGAATATTCCAGCGAAGGTACGGTGGAGAAGCTGTTAAAAGATCAGAATCCGTTTTTGTGGATTACGGCGTTGTGGGAGAAGTATGAGATTGAAGCGCCGATTGGCGTGGAATATGATGAGCAGAAACTGGAGGAGGTTATGAATAGCCTGAATTGTATGAATACAGAATCTCAGATAGCTTCTGTTTCAGCAGTGCCGGAATTCCAGGGAAGTGCATTTGGGATAAAAGAGGAAGTGATTGGTACACAGATTGATACCGAGAGCTTCAAAAAGGCTGTGAATACTGCGATTGCAGGCTTTCAGCCGGAATTGGATATGAAGGAAAAGGGATGCTATATTCTTCCCAAGTATACGAAGGACTCCCAGGAAGTTATTGCAGCGAGAGATACAATGAATAGCTATCTCGGGGCGACTGTTACCTACGATCTGAATCCTTATACAGAAGTAGTGGATGCATTTGTCATCTCACAATGGCTGACAGTCGATGAGAATATGAACGTGACTTTCAATGAAGACGGAGTACGTAATTATGTCCAGGAGCTTGCTAATAAGTATAATACCTACGGGAAGACAAGAGTCTTTACGACTGGTTATGGCAATACGGTAGAAGTGGCCGGCGGCAATTATGGATGGATTATTGATAAGGATGCAGAATATGAGGCGCTGCTTGCCAATATCAGGAATGTGGAGACGGTTACCCGTGAGCCGAATTACAGCAGCAGGGCAGTGTCCCATGATACCAATGATTTTGGCAATACTTACGCAGAAGTGGATCTGACGAATCAGCACATGTTCTTCTTCCAGAATGGACAGTGCGTCCTGCAGTCGGATGTCGTAACGGGTAATCCGAATAAAGGAAATGGGACGCCGCAGGGAACTTATGTTTTGGCATATAAGACGAAGGATTCTGTGCTCAGGGGACCAAAATTGCCGGATGGAACCTATGAATGGGAGTCACCTGTAGACTTTTGGATGCCGTTTAATGGTGGGATTGGATTTCATGATGCAACATGGCAGTCTGCATTCGGCGGTTCCAGATATCTGACATACGGTTCCCATGGCTGTGTCAATCTTCCATATGACGTGGCCGCACAATTGTATACTTATGTAGATGCCGGAACTCCGGTAATCTGCCATTATTAAAAAGGAATTTGCTTATGTATGAATTGATAAAAAGAGACGGCCTTGCCAGAAGAGGCAGGCTTCACACGGTGCATGGGACGATAGAAACGCCCGTATTTATGAATGTAGGAACAGCGGCTGCCATTAAGGGAGCCGTTTCTACTGAGGATCTGCAGCAGATTGGCACACAGGTAGAACTTTCCAATACTTATCACCTTCATGTCAGGCCGGGTGATGAAGTGGTGAAAAAAATGGGAGGACTTCACCGATTTATGGTATGGGATAAGCCCATTCTTACAGATTCGGGCGGATTCCAGGTGTTCTCTCTTGCGGGTCTGCGCAGGATTAAAGAAGAAGGGGTTTATTTCCATTCTCATATAGATGGAAGAAAGATCTTCATGGGACCGGAAGAAAGTATGCAGATACAGTCGAACCTTGCATCCACCATAGCGATGGCTTTTGATGAATGCCCTTCCAGCGTGGCTGACAGGGATTATATTGAGCGGTCTGTAGATCGTACTACAAGGTGGCTGGCAAGATGCAAAGCTGAGATGGCAAGGCTGAATGAGCTTCCGGAAACGATTAATAAAAACCAGCTTCTCTTTGGAATTAATCAGGGCGGTGTCTATGAGGATATCCGTGTCCGTCATGCAAGAGAGATTGCTGCTATGGACTTGGATGGTTATGCCGTTGGCGGTCTGGCGGTGGGAGAATCTCATGAAGAAATGTACCGGATTTTGGATGCGGTTGTGCCGGAACTTCCGGAGGACAAGCCTGTTTATCTGATGGGAGTAGGGACACCTGCGAATATCCTGGAAGCGGTAGACCGGGGGGTGGATTTCTTTGACTGTGTATATCCCAGCAGGAACGGACGCCATGGACATGTTTATACAAAACAGGGAAAGCTGAACTTGTTTAATGCAAAATATGAGCTGGATGGCCGCCCGATAGAAGAAGGCTGCCGATGCCCGGCGTGCAGGACCTACTCCAGGGCGTATATCAGGCATCTGCTTAAGGCAAAAGAAATGCTGGGGATGCGGCTTTGTGTCCTGCATAATCTTTATTTCTATAATCATTTGATGGAAGAGATAAGAGAAGCAATCGAGGCGGGAAATTATAAAGCATACAAAGAAAAGACATTAGAAGGTCTTCAGGGGAAATAAAAATCCTAAAAAACACTTGCTGAAAAGATTATTATTGTGTATGATAACAATAGTGTGAAAAAAGAGTAGGAGGAAAGAATATGTTCGCATTAGCAGCAGCCAACACAACAGGCAGTTTGTTTACTATGATTTTTATATACGCGGTGATTATCGGAGGCTTCTGGTTCTTGCTTATGAGACCGCAGAAGAAAGAGCAGAAGAGAGTTGCGGCGATGATTGCCGAGATGGAAGTAGGAGATACTGTACTTACGACGAGCGGCTTTTATGGCGTGATTATTGACATTACGGAAGATGATGTGATTGTCGAATTTGGAAGCAACAAGAACTGCCGTATTCCGATGCAGAAGACGGCGATTGCGCAGGTAGAGAAGGCAGGAGCGGCTGAGTAATCCATGGAGGGTATGAAGCAGAGTGTTATCTGAGAAAAACAGAGAACACTCTGTTTTTTTACACTTTTGTTTGTTAAAGGGTTGAAACGAATCAGAAAATGCGATATTATAGGGAATAATGAAGATTTAGGAGAAAGGAAGAGAAGTATGGACCTGAAGATTGGGGTTATTAAGGGTGACGGGATCGGACCGGAGATTGTGACGGAAGCTATGAAAGTGCTGGATCGGGTAGCAGAAAAATATGGGCATATCTGTACATACGAACAATTGTTAATGGGCGGTGCGTCTATTGACGTGCATGGCATACCGCTTACGGATGAGACGATAGAGAAGGCAAAGGCATGTGAGGCTGTTTTGATGGGATCTATCGGAGGCGATGCGAAGACGTCTCCCTGGTATCAGCTTGAGCCGTCTAAACGCCCGGAGGCGGGGCTTCTGAAAATTCGCAAAGCGTTGAATCTTTTCGCAAATTTACGTCCTGCAGTGTTGTACGATGAACTAAAAGGAGCATGTCCGCTGAAGGAAGAGATTACCGAGGGCGGATTTGATATGATGATTATGAGGGAACTGACCGGCGGATTGTATTTTGGAGAGCGAAAGACTGTAGAGGAAGATGGTGTGATGACGGCATATGATTCCCTTACATATAATGAGAACGAGATTCGCAGGATTGCGAGACGGGGATTTGATATTGCCAGAAAGCGCAGAAAGAAAGTAACCAGTGTGGATAAAGCGAATGTGCTGGATTCCTCCAGATTATGGCGGAAGGTAGTAGAAGAGGTGGCAAAGGAGTATCCGGATGTCACTCTGGAGCATATGCTGGTAGATAACTGTGCAATGCAGTTAGTGAAGGATCCAAAGCAGTTTGACGTTATCCTGACGGAAAATATGTTTGGAGATATTTTATCGGATGAAGCAAGTATGGTAACCGGATCTATCGGGATGCTTGCAAGTGCAAGCTTGAATGAGACGAAGTTCGGGCTTTATGAGCCAAGCGGCGGATCAGCGCCGGATATTGCAGGGAAAGGAATAGCCAATCCCATTGCAACCATTCTTTCTGCTGCAATGATGCTGCGTTTCAGCTTTGACCTTGACAAAGAAGCGGACGCTATAGAAGAAGCTGTTGCGAAGGCTCTGAAAGAAGGATACCGCACGGTTGATATCATGTCAGAAGGAAAGAAGCAGGTTGGGACATCTGAGATGGGCAGCCTGATTGCAGGTTTTATATCATAATTTACGTATCAGTTCAGCCATAAGTCGGATTATGGGTGAATCGTGCTTGCATGAATGAACACATGATCCGGCTTATGAGCGGAGCGCCATTTTATGAGCAAAAATAGCTGCATAGCAGCGGAGAAGCATCGTAGATGCGTTTTGCGAATGGCGCGGGCTGAACTGCAATTTAATTTACGGATGGAGGAAAGAAAATGAGAAGTGATACAGTTACAAAAGGAATACAGCAGGCCCCGCACCGGTCGCTTTTTAATGCATTAGGTTATACGAAAGAAGAGTTGGACAGACCGTTAGTAGGAATCGTAAGTTCTTACAATGAGATTGTTCCGGGCCACATGAATTTGGATAAAATCGTAAATGCTGTTAAGATGGGAGTTTCCATGGCAGGCGGGACTCCTATCGTATTTCCGGCGATTGCCGTCTGTGACGGAATTGCAATGGGGCACATCGGCATGAAGTATTCTCTGGTAACAAGAGATTTGATTGCGGATTCAACAGAAGCGATGGCGTTGGCACACCAATTTGATGCGTTGGTAATGGTTCCCAATTGTGATAAGAATGTTCCGGGACTTTTGATGGCTGCGGCAAGAATCAATGTTCCCACGATATTTGTCAGCGGAGGACCGATGCTTGCGGGTCATGTAAAAGGGCAGAAACGAAGCCTTTCCAGTATGTTCGAGGCAGTAGGCTCTTATGCGGCAGGAACTATGACGGAGGAAGACGTATGCGAATTTGAAAATAAGGTATGCCCAACCTGCGGTTCCTGTTCCGGTATGTACACGGCAAACAGCATGAACTGCCTGACAGAGGTCCTGGGGATGGGACTTCCGGGAAATGGCACGATTCCGGCAGTATATTCTGAGAGAATCCGTTTGGCAAAGCATGCAGGTATGCAGGTGATGGAACTGCTCAAAAAGAATATCCGTCCGAGAGATATTATGACGGAGGAGGCTGTGCTGAATGCGCTGACGGTAGATATGGCTCTGGGATGTTCTACGAACAGTATGCTCCATCTTCCGGCAATCGCGCATGAGATTGGTATGGATTTTGAAATTGATTTTGCAAATGGAATCAGTGAGAAAACACCGAATCTTTGCCATCTGGCTCCGGCAGGACCGACTTATATGGAAGATTTGAACGAGGCAGGCGGCGTGTCTGCCGTGATGAATGAATTGAATAAAAAGAATCTGTTACATACAGAATGTATGACGGTAACAGGAAAGACGGTGGGAGAGAATATTGAAGGATGTGTAAATAAGAATCCTGAAGTCATCCGCCCGATTGAGAACCCATACAGTGAGACGGGCGGTCTTGCCGTATTAAAAGGAAATCTGGCGCCTGACGGAAGTGTTGTGAAGCGTTCGGCAGTTGTACCGGAGATGTTGGTTCACGAAGGACCGGCAAGAGTATTTGAATGTGAAGAGGATGCTATCGCCGCGATTAAAGGTGGTAAGATTGTGGCTGGCGATGTAGTCGTTATCCGTTATGAAGGCCCAAAAGGCGGACCGGGTATGAGGGAGATGTTAAATCCCACATCTGCAATTGCGGGAATGGGACTTGGTTCCAGCGTAGCGCTGATTACGGACGGACGCTTCAGCGGAGCGTCCAGAGGGGCATCTATCGGCCATGTATCACCGGAAGCTGCTGTGGGCGGACCGATTGCCCTGGTAGAAGAAGGGGATATCATTAAGATTGATATTCCGGGACTGAAGCTTGAATTGGATGTACCGGATTCTGTATTGGAAGAAAGAAAGGCAAAATGGCAGCCGAGAGAGCCGAAGGTGACAACAGGTTATCTTGCAAGATATGCTTCTATGGTTACGTCAGGAAACCGGGGAGCCGTTCTGGAGATACCGAAGAAATAAAGTAGGAGAGAGATTGAATTATGCAATTGACAGGAGCAGAAATAGTAATCGAATGCCTGAAAGAGCAGGGTGTGGATACCGTGTTCGGATATCCGGGCGGAGCGATATTGAATGTATATGACGAGCTTTATAAGCATAGTGATGAAATTAAGCATATTTTAACATCCCATGAGCAGGGAGCGGCACATGCGGCGGATGGATATGCCCGTGCTACGGGTAAGGTTGGTGTGTGCTTTGCAACCAGCGGACCGGGAGCAACGAATCTGGTTACAGGAATTGCTACCGCCTATATGGATTCCATTCCTGTAGTGGCGATTACGTGTAATGTGGGCGTATCTCTTCTTGGAAAAGACAGTTTTCAGGAGATTGATATTGCAGGTATTACTATGCCGATTACCAAACACAACTATATTGTCAAAGATGTGGAGCAGCTGGCGGATACCATTCGAAAGGCATTTGTTATTGCCAAAAAAGGCAGGCCGGGCCCGGTGCTGATTGATATCCCGAAAGATGTAACGGCAAATAAAGCAGAGTATCAGCCCGTCAAGCCAGCGGCTGTCCTGCCGTCAGAAGATATCTGCGAGGAAGATTTAGACCATGCGGTTCAGATGATTCAGAAGGCCGAGAAACCCTATATCTTTGTTGGCGGCGGAGCGGTACTTGCCGGAGCCAGTGAAGAATTATATGAATTTGTCAAGAAGGCAGACGCCCCGGTTACTGATTCACTGATGGGAAAAGGGGCATTTCCGGGAACAGATCCATTATATACCGGAATGCTTGGTATGCATGGGACGAAGACTTCAAATTATGGAGTCAGTGAATGCGACCTTCTGGTTGTGGCGGGAGCAAGGTTCAGTGACCGTGTTACCGGTAATGCAAAGAAATTTGCGAGCCATGCCAAAATCCTTCAGCTTGATATTGATGAAGCGGAGATGAATAAAAATGTATTGATTGACGAAGGGATTATCGGCGACCTGAAGGTGGTGCTGAAGAAGCTGAATGAGCGTCTGGAACAGCAGGATCATTCTGAGTGGATAGCAAAGATTCAGGAATATAAAAAGAAATATCCTTTAACTTATCACACGGAGAGCCTTACCGGGCCTTATGTGGTAGAAGAAATATATCGTCAAACCAGGGGAGAGGCAATTGTTGTCACGGAAGTAGGGCAGCATCAGATGTGGGCGGCACAGTATTATAAATATACAAAGCCAAGAACGCTTCTTACTTCAGGAGGACTTGGAACCATGGGATATGGCCTGGGTGCTTCTCTGGGAGCTAAGACAGGAATGCCGGATAAGACGGTGGTAAATATTGCAGGCGACGGATGCTTCCGCATGAATATGAATGAAATAGCAACGGCAGTAAGACACAATATTCCGGTGATACAGGTGGTAATTAATAATCATGTGCTGGGAATGGTGCGTCAATGGCAGGATTTGTTTTATGGACAGAGATATTCGGCTACCGTACTGAATGATGCAGTGGATTTTGTGAAGCTTGCCGAGGCGATGGGTGCCGAGGGAATCCGGGCTGCAACGAAAGAAGAGTTTGCAGATGCATTTGCAAGAGCGCTTACGCTT
>ERZ1673736.4645-NODE-4645-length-10914-cov-7.672346_pt1 | contig 10914 bp, 8 predicted proteins | sample MGYA00580212_ERZ1673736 | MGnify/ENA primary metagenome ERZ1673736 (study PRJEB41218, sample SAMN15661752) | gut metagenome | host: Homo sapiens | place: Canada: London | collected 2015-08-20/2019-03-30 | study: EMG produced TPA metagenomics assembly of... | reverse complement strand
GGTTAGTTGGGGAAGGCTCCTTGCGCGTTCGGGGTCGCCATCGTCTTTAAGCACCGCCCCCTGATGTATACTGCGGTCATTCAAATTTTGTTTGAATAGTCGGCGGAAGGCGAGGGCGTTATGGGGCGGGCGATGGATCAGGTGTTGCTGCAGGAAGCGGTCGATTTGGCGCGCAAGCTTTGGCACGCGTACATCATCGAGCCTTCGGACGAAAGCGTTCAATTCATCGTGGACACCATGGATCCGCAGAACCTCTCGCTCATCGGCACAGGAAAGCACGAGCTCTATGTCAACCTCGAGGCGTTCTTCGCGGGACTCGAGCGCGATCAGGAAGAAGCTCAGGACATCACCTTCGAGATCCTCGACGAGTACTACGAGCCGCGCGCCATTGGCGAGGACACCTGCATCGTGTTCGGCACGTTGTGGGCGCGTGAGCGACCCGACCGTCCGAAACCGTTGCTCGTGGAAATGGACACGCGTTTCACGCTGGTATTCCGTCGCGAGGGCGACCGGTGGCTGCTGGTGCATCTGCATCATTCCACGCCCAACGTCGATCAACGGCGCGAAGAGTACTATCCGAAAACGGCTACCGAGCAGGCGAACGCCGCTTTGGAGTATTCCAAGGCTATGGAGCGCCGCGCCGAGCTTGATTCTATGACCGAGCTGTTGAACCATGCCGCGTTCGAGAAATATGTGGCAGCGGCGCTTGTCGAAGGCGGCGAGGGCAGCGCTTTCTTCATGATCGACCTCGACAACTTCAAAACGGTGAACGACACGTTGGGCCATCCTGAAGGCGACCGGGTCATCCAAGAGTTCGCCGACGTGCTGTTGCGCGTCTTCCCGCGCGATGCGCTGGTCGGGCGCATGGGAGGCGACGAGTTCGCCGTGTTCTCTACCTGCCCGCTTTCGGTAGAGGAAGCCCAAGGCAAAGCGTGCGAGCTTATCGAGGCATGGGGATCGCATTCTGCTTCGCGTGCCGTAGAGCTGGGATGTTCGGTGGGCATCGTGCGCGTTGTGCGAGGCGAGACGTTCTTCGACCTCTACCGCGCCGCCGATTGCGCTCTGTACGCCAGCAAGGACAACGGAAAAGGCTGCTACAGCTGGTGATCGCCGTCGGCGCTGGGTCGCATGATAGCCGGTGCCGAACTGCCCTGCGCGCTGGTTCGTCTTGTTGTTCTGGCCAGAAATCGTAAGGCCGATATCGGAGCATCATCGCCCCAAAAACACGCTTCACGCGTTGAGGCGTGTTTTTGGGGCGATGATGCTTCCCGGCGAACTTGCGGGTTTGCAATCGCACGCCCTTCGCCTAGAATAGACGCATGGAATTCGCGAACGACAACGACATCCTCTCCTTCCCAGCCGTGGTTTCGGCGGGTCGATGGCTTTAGCTTCAAGACTCGCGCCCGCGGGCTTGAAGCATCCTCATATCCGGTAGAAGACCATCGTCCCAGAAGGGGATCATCATGCAGCTTACCAACGACCAGTTCGCCCTCATCAAGCAGCAGTTCGCCACGCTGAAGGAGCGCTCGGCGTTTTACGCCGCCAAGTTCGAGGGCATCGACCTCTCCGATGTGCAAACCCAGGAGGACTTCGAGAAGCTTCCGTTCTCCGAGAAGGACGATCTGCGCAACGCCTATCCGCTGGGCTTGCAGGCCGTGCCCGACGAGGAGATCGTGCGCATCCACAGCTCCAGCGGCACCACGGGCACGCCGGTCATCATCCCCTACACGCAGCAGGACGTCACCGACTGGGCCATCCAGTTCGCACGCTGCTACGAGACGGCGGGCATCACGAACCGCGACCGCATCCACATCACCCCCGGCTACGGTCTGTGGACGGCTGGCATCGGCTTCCAGCTGGGCGCCGAGCGCCTGGGCGCCATGACCATCCCGATGGGGCCGGGCAACACCGAGAAGCAGCTGCGCATGATGCAGGACCTCAAGTCCACCGTGCTGTGCGCCACCAGCTCCTACGCGCTGCTGCTGGCCGAGGAGATCGCCGAGCGCGGCATCCGCGACCGCATCTGCCTGCGCAAGGGCGTCATCGGTTCCGAGCGGTGGGGCGACAAGATGCGCCAGCGCATCGCGGGCGAGCTGGGCGTGGAGATCTACGACATCTACGGCCTGACCGAGGTGTACGGCCCTGGCATCGGCATATCGTGCGACGAGCATCACGGCATGCACATTTGGGACGATTACGTGTACGTGGAAGTGGTCGATCCCGACACCGGCGCGCCCGTGCCCGACGGCGAAGTGGGCGAGCTGGTGCTGACCACGCTGCGCAAGCAGGGCGCCCCGCTCATCCGCTACCGCACGCACGACCTCACGCGCATCATCCCGGGCGACTGCACGTGCGGCTTCGGCCATCGCCACCCGCGCATCGACACGCTGACCGGCCGCACCGACGACATGTTCAAGGTGAAGGGCTGCAACATCTTCCCCGCCCAGGTGGAGGAAGTCATCGCCGCCACCGACGGCACGTCCAGCGAGTACCAGGTGATGATCGAGAACATCAGCGGCAAGGACGTGCTCACCGTGTTGTTCGAAACCCCGCTGCAAGACGAGGCGAAGGCGCGCGCCGAGGAGGAGCTGGCCCTCATCTTCAAGGCGAAGTGCGGCTGCACCCCCGATGCCAAGGGCGTCCCCATGGGCGAGCTGCCCCGCAGCGAGAAGAAAACGAAGCGCATCTTCGACAGCCGGTACTAGTCAGCCGCGAATCCCGGCGCGGCCCACGGCACTTGGGGACGCCCGGGTTCGCGCGTCCTGTGCCGCGCCGAACGCACGCCGCGTTCGTTCGGCGCGGCACGGCATGCGCCCCCGCCCCGCCTCCCATCGCGGTCCGGATGTTTCACGTGAAACATCCGTTCGGCGGCGGAGGGGGATTTGCGAACTTTTTGCATGATGGAGGCGCTCCACTATGGTAGAGTATGCGCATGCATTCCGCGAAGGGACATACCGCCGTCGAACAGCGCTGGCAGCTTCAGCTCGCCGTCGCGGCTGTGTGCCGCTCCCTCGCTCCGCGTCCCGCGGACTCGCTTGCAACGGTATTCGCTGTGCAGCCGGCTTCGCCCCACGCGTCCGATGTCGCCGCGACGACCAGCGCAATCGACGAGGTCGGTGCTGTCGCCCATCGTGCGGCCGACGCCTCTGACGCGCCCCTGGCCGGTCGAACCGCCTACCGTGCCGTTTCCTATTATTCCTATCGATACCTCTAGCACATGGGTTTGCCCGTGGTGCTTCGTCGGCGTCGTGCCGACGGGTGTTGCGTTCCGGCAAAGTCATGTGCGCCACCGCGCGGGCCCTTCCCGACGCGATGTTCCACGTGAAACAATTCATCGCATTGCAGTGCGACAAAGGAACAAATGTTTCACGTGAAACATCCGGTCGCGGAACACGAAGCAAAACGGGGCTCGCTTTCTTGGGGAAGAGCGCCCGCCGACGGGCGGCGCGCATGAATCGATAGGAAGACTCATGATCGAAAAGATATGCATGGTGCTTATTTTCGTCGGCGTGGCGGTGGGCGTCGGCATCTACTGCCGACGACACACCGGAAGCGTCGACGGGTTCATCCTGGGCGGCCGCAACGTGGGGCCGTGGTTGAGCGCGTTCGCGTTCGGCACCAGCTACTTCTCCGCCGTCATCTTCGTGGGCTACGCCGGTCAGTTCGGTTGGAAATACGGCGTGGCCGCCACGTGGATCGGCATCGGCAACGCCATCCTGGGAAGCTTGCTGGCCTGGTGGGTACTGGGCCCGCGCACGCGCGAGATGACGCACCGCCTGGGCGCGTCCACGATGCCCGAGTTCTTCGGCGCGCGGTTCCAGTCGAAGGGTTTGCGCATCGCGGCCGCGGCCATCATCTTCGTGTTCCTCATCCCGTACACGGCCAGCGTGTACAACGGCCTGTCGCGCCTGTTCGGCATGGCGTTCGGCCTGCCCTACGAGGTGTGCGTCATCGGTATGGCGGTTATCACCTGCGTGTACGTGGTGCTGGGCGGCTACATGGCCACGGTGATGAACGACTTCATCCAGGGCATCGTCATGCTGCTGGGCATCGTTGCCGTCATCGTGGCGGTGCTGGTGAACAACGGCGGCTTCACCGAGGCCCTCACCACGCTGTCGCTTATTCCCGCCGAGGGCAGCGAGATGGCCGGGCCGTTCGTCAGCTTCTTCGGGCCGAACCTGCCCGATCTCATCGGCGTCATCGTGCTGACCAGCCTGGGCACGTGGGGTCTGCCCCAGATGGTGCAGAAGTTCTACGCCATCAAAAGCGGTCCCGCCATCAAGCAGGGCGCCATCATCTCCACGGTGTTCGCCATGGTAGTGGCCGGCGGCAGCTACTTCCTGGGAGGGTTCGGCCGCCTGTACGGCGATCAGGTGGAGATGACCGCCGCAGGCACGCCGGTGTACGACTCTATCATGCCCACCATGCTGTCCACGCTGCCCGACCTGCTCATCGGCATCGTGATCGTGCTGGTGCTGAGCGCGTCCATGTCCACGCTGTCATCGCTGGTGCTGACGTCGTCGTCCACGCTGACGCTCGATCTGCTGAAAGACAACGTGGTGAAGAACATGAGCGAGAAAAAACAGCTGGTGTACATGCGCGTGCTGATCGTGGTGTTCATCGTGATCTCGGCGGTGATCGCGCTGGTGCAGTACAACTCGTCCATCACGTTCATCGCACAGCTGATGAGCATCTCGTGGGGCGCGCTGGCCGGTTCGTTCTTGGGGCCCTTCTTCTGGGGGCTGTACTCGCGTCGCGTGTCGCGTCCGGCTGTGTGGGCCAGCTTCATCGTGGGCGTGGGTCTGACCACGGGCAACATGATCGCCGGGTTCGTGGGCACGGCATTCATCGCGTCGCCCATCAACTGCGGCGCCATCGCGATGGTGCTGTCGCTGATCATCGTGCCGGTGGTCAGCTTGTTCACGAAGCGCGTTGAGTTCGAGGTCGACCCGCCGCACGTCGAGGGAGCCATCGACCGCGAATACGAGCAGGAGCTGGAAGCGGAGTAGTTCTGAGCCGAAGCTTCGAAACCTCTGTCGTCTCAAAGTCTGCGGGACGGCAGAGGGCGCTTCGCTCCAAGAACACGCTTCAGCGAACGAGACGTGTTCTTGGAGCGAAGCTTGCATCTCGGAAGCCGTTTGCCGCCGATGTCTCGCATGAAGCACCGGCTTGCTTCGCGAGCGTATCGCGCGAAGCGCTGGTCACGACCGCCCGTTTGGCACATTGCGCCCGAAGAGGCTCCTTATCAAGGGTCGCGCTGTTCCGTCTGACGGTCTTCCGTGCAGCCCGTCGCGCCCCGGATGGCGAAAACCCATCGAATTCGGAAGCTATCGCGCGCGTCGCGCTTGTTCGGCGCGAGGTTTCGCGCAAGGTATCCTCTGCGACCAGGCATTATGCGGGAGGGGTTTTCGCCGCGCGGCTACGCCGCGGGCGAAATTTCCGAATTCGATGGGTTTTCGCCATCCGGGGGAGCCTTCGACTGCGCGGATAACTCGGTGCGCAACGCTGCCGAGGGCGATGCGTCGAACCGGCCGGTTCGAACGGGTGTTTCACATGAAACACCCGTTCGTCTTGGGTGGTGGCACCGCGCTCCGTCTACGGCTCGCATCAGCGCGCCGCGCGATGGCTTGTGTGCTGTTGGGGGTTAGGGAGGATTCCTATTCGACTCGCGACTCGGAACTTCCAGCCCCTGAGTACTCTGCGCTCGTTCCGTCCCTGCGTTCTCGCGCCTCGCGGGAGCGAAGGGGGCGGTGGCTTGCGTTCCGCGGTATACTGTCAGCCAGTATCGGCTTTCGTGAAAGCGCGCGCATGATCTTCCAGCTTGCTCTCATATACTTTCCCGCGTTGGTGTTCGGGTTTCTGTTCGTCAAGAACTACCGCAAGGAGCCGCGGCAGTTTCGCAACGCGCTGTACTTCCTGCTGCTGTGCCTGCTCGCGCTATACGGGCTGTCCATCCAGTTCGAGCTGCCGTGGCTGGTGCTCATCGGCTTGGCGGCCATTCCGTTCGGCACGGTGGCGCTGGTGGTGTTCCTGCTGGCGAACACGTTCGTGGTGGTGAAGCGCGAAGGCCTGTCGCTGTCGCATCTGCTGCCGGGCCTACTGGCGCTTTGCGTCGTGATGGCGTGCGTGGGCGGCCCGGTGCTGCTGTTCGTCCAGGCGCCGCCCATCGTGCTGGCGTTGGCGCTGCTGGTGCTGATGGAGGGCTCGTACGTGGCGTTCACGTTCGCGGCCCTGCTGCTGTATTCGTGGTTGTACCGCCGTCTGCCTAAGCGCCGCGATTACGATTACATCGTCGTGCACGGCGCCGGCCTGTCGGGCACGAAGCCCACGCCCCTGCTGGCCGCGCGCCTGGACAAGGCCGTCGAGCTATGGGAGGCCGACCACCGCCGCGCCGTCATCATCGCGTCGGGCGGCCAAGGAGCCGACGAGGCGGTATCGGAGGCCGAGGCCATGCGCACGTACCTCGTCGAGGAGCGCGGCGTGCCCGCCGATGCCGTCATCGAGGAGGACCGCTCCACCACCACGATGGAGAACCTGCGCAACTCCAAAGCCATCATGGACGCGCGGTCGGGCGCGGGCGCGTACCGCGCCGCGGTGGTGACCAGCGATTACCACGTGTTCCGTACGGCCGAGTACGCGCACAAGATCGGGCTGGCCGCCGACGGCGTGGGCAGCAGGACCGCGCGCTACTTCTGGCCCACCGCGTTCATCCGCGAATACGTGGCCGTCAGCAACGCCCACCGCTGGCCGTTCGTGGTCATCTTCGTGTTCTGGCTCCCTTTCGCCGCCATCGCGCTGTTCCAGCTGTAACGCGCTTCGCGCCCGCGCCCGACGTCGCACGGCCTAACGCGTCGCGCTCGCACCTGCGTCTGACACGCGTGGCTCCTCGCATTCGCGCTTGCACTTGCGCCCGACGTCGCGCGGCTCGCGTTCGCGCTCGCACCCGCGCCCGACACGCGCGGCTCCTTGCGTTCGTGCTCGCGTGCTTCGTCGATCGAAAACATCGGCGTTTTCGCCCCCTCGGGCGCGCTTGTCCTTGTATACTTAGGAAACTGGTGCCGAGCGGCGGCGATTCGGCCTGCGTCCTCAAGCATCGCGTTGGGAGAAGCGCGGCGAGGGTGAAGGCGGAACCACGTGCATGCCGTTCGGCGAATAGCACGACGAAGGGGATCATATGGAAGGATTCGACCTCATCAGCACGGGGGTATGGTCAATCATACCGCCGATTCTTGCGCTGGGTTTGGCGCTGATCACGAAGGAGGTGTATTCCTCTCTGGCCATCGGCGTGTTCGTGGGCATGGTGATCTACCAGTTCTCGCTCAACGGCGTGGGCGTCGAGCCGCTGGTGGATTCGTTCACCATGGTGCCGCAGATGATGGCCGAGCAGATAGCCGGCAACGGGGCGCTGCTGCTGTTCCTTGCGTTATTGGGCGCGCTCGTGGTGGTCATCGCGGCCGCCGGCGGATCGCGCGCGTACGCCGAGTGGGTGTCTACGCACATCAAGAACGCGAAGATGGCGCAGATTCTCACTGCGGTGCTGGGCATCATCATCTTCGTGGACGACTACTTCAACTGCCTCACGGTGGGCGCGGTCATGCGCCCCGTCACCGATCGATTCAACATCAGCCACGAGAAGCTGGCATGGATCATCGACTCCACCGCGGCGCCTATCTGCATCATCGCGCCGGTGTCGTCGTGGGCCGTGGCCGTAGGCGGCTACCTGGGCGAAGGCGGTTTCACAACGTTCGTCCAGTCCATCCCGTACAACTTCTATGCGCTGCTCACCATCGTGTTCGTCTTCTTCATGTGCGCTACCAAGAAGGACTTCGGCCCCATGCGCGTTGCCGAGGCCGAGGTGCAGAAGCCGGCCGACCAGCAGCATCGTATTCCGTCGAAGGACAGCGCTCTCGAGTCGATGTCGACGGTGGGCATTTCCGATCCGAACGCGGCCGACGCGCTGCCGGCGAAGCTGGATACCATTGTAGCCGAGGAGGACGAGCTGGACGAGGCTGCGAAGGTGGCCGTCGAAGAGTTCAAAGGCATGGCCATCTCGGACAAGGGACGCGTGTTCGACCTGATCATTCCCATCATCGTGCTCATCATCTTCTCGATTCTGGGCATGCTGTACGCGGGCGGCTTCTTCCAGGGCGTCGACTTCGCCACGGCTGTGGGCGAGAACCCGGTGTTCGGCCTGTGCATCGGCGTGTGCGTGGCGCTGGTGGTGACGGCGGCCATGTTCCTGCCGCGCAAGCTGATGACGCTGTCGGGATACATGGACGGCGTGGCCGAGGGCGTGCGCTCCATGGTGGGCGCCATCATGATCCTCGTGCTGGCATGGAGCCTAGGCGGCACGTGCCGCTACCTGCTTGGCACGGGCGAGTTCGTCAGCGGCTTCCTGAACAGCATCGGCGTGGGGCTGGCTCTGCTGCCGGTGGTCATCTTCGTGGTGGCGGCGTTCATCGGCTTCGCCATGGGCACGTCGTGGGGAACCATCGCGCTGATCCTGCCCATCGTGATCGGCGTGTTCCCGGCGCAAGATCCGCTGTTCCTCGTGGCCATCGGCGCCACGCTGGGCGGTGCGGTGTACGGCGACCATGTGTCGCCTATTTCGGATACCACTATCCTGTCGTCGGCGGGCGCGCAATGCAACCACCTGCGCCATGTGGCCACGCAGCTGCCGTACGCTTCGGTGGTGGCGGCCGTGTGTCTGGTGGGCTACATCATCGCCGGCTTCACGGGCAACCCGTGGATCGCGCTCGTCGTGGGCGCCGTGCTGATGATCGCGGCTGTGCTGGTGCTGAACCGCTCGAAGTACGGGGCGGTGAAGGCGTAAGCGCGAACGCGGGCAAGCGAGCAAGCGAAGCGCAGCGAGCGCCCGGGACGGCCACTCCGCCCCGGGCGCTTTTTTGCGCCCGAAGCCGCCCCGTGTCGCCCGGCGTCGCTTGCGCCCAGCGTCGCTCCCCGCCCGCCGCCCCCGCTGCGCTTCGCGCGCGACGGCGAGCGCCCCGCGTTGCCGCGCTCCGCATCTTCCCCGCCCGCCGCGCCCGTGTCGCCCCGCGCGCAACGGCTAGCGCCCCGCGCCCGCCCTGCCCGCCGCGCCCGCCGTGCCCGCCGTGCCCGCCAGATGTACGGATGTTTCACGTGAAACATCTGTACCGTTCAACTCATATTCCCAGTTCAAACGCCCATAGCTCGTTTCGTGCGATCAAAAGTTACATCCTTTCGTGCGATGGTGCGCTCCTTCCTCCGTCGTATAGTGCGCAGCGTTCGAGGCGGCTCGGCCGCCTGTCTACGAGAGGAGAGAGCAATGGGGAGCACGTTCACCAGAAGGCAGTTCGTCATGGGGGCTATGGTGCTGGGCGGGTCGCTCGCGCTGACCGGATGCAGCCCGAAGCCCGAGTCCAAGAAGCAGGACGGCGCGTCGGGCGCAACCGAGCCCGTGCAAGCCGATATCATCGTCATCGGTTCGGGTCTGGCCGGCTCGGCCTGTTCGATCTCCGCGGCGCAGAACGGCGCGAGCGTGCTGCTGGTCGACAAGGCGCCGTTTCTCACGTCCACCTTCCTCACCTCGAAGGGCAACGTGTCCATTGCCCAGGTTCCAGAGAATAAGGACGAGTGGTGCTTCGAATCCGAGACGCCCGACACCATGGACCAGTTCGTCAGCCGCTACCGCAACCTCACCGAGATCGGCAAGGTGGACGCGCCGTACCCCGACTATAGCCGCATGCAGCGCATGATGGAGGAAAGCTGCGCCACCATCGCGTGGGTGGAGCAGCTGGGCATCACGTTCGAGAAGTCGTTTACCAAGGAGATGGTGGGCACCGACACGGTGAAGCCCGACGTCAGCGCCGACCCCGCGACGGAAGCGGGCGTCCAGGTGGCGAACGCGTTCGCGGCCGAATTCGAGCGCTTGGGCGTGCGGACGATGCTGTCTACCGAGGCGAAAGAGCTGATCATGGACGGCGACACCGTGGTGGGCGTGAAGGTCGAGGGGCCTGACGGCGCCCAAGAGCTGCGTGCGAAGGCCGTGGTGCTGGCCACCGGCGGCTTCGGCGGCAGCGCGGAGTACTGCGACCAGCTGGTGCCCGCCATCAACGAGATGGGCTTCCAGTACCTGTGCAACGCTATGAACACGGGCGACGGCATGACCATGGCCTCCGCCATTGGCGCCGCGCTGTACGAGGATCCGTGGGTCATCCCGAACGTCATCATGCCCACGCGCACGCTGACGAAGGCCGACGCGGGCTTCAAGAAGCTGTGCGACACCGGCATGGAAGGTGCTGCCACGTCGTCGAAGATGCTGGTGGACTCCACGGGCGCGCGCTTCGTGAACGAGGCGGCTCCGGTGACGGCGCTGGCCACGTCCATGACCGACAACCAGGCGGGGCCGTACTACGTGCTGTTCGACAGCTCGAACGCCGAGGTGGTCGCAGTCATCGAGAAGGGCCTGTCCACGGGCGACGTGCTGAAGGGCGTTTCGATCGAGGAGCTGGCCGACGCGGCCGGCGCGCCCCAGCTTGCGGCGACGTTCGAGGCGTACCAGCAGGCGGCAGCTGCGGGTGCGGACGAGGCGTTCGGCAAGAAGGCCGACATGCTGGCGGCGTACGGCGACGGCCCGTTCTACCTAGTGAAGTTCGTGCCGTCCTACGTGGCCACGATGGGCGGCGTGAAAACCGACGCGTCGTGTCAAGCGCTCGGCGAAAACGGCAGCGTCATCCCCGGCCTGTTCGCGGTGGGCGAGGCCACGCACCGCTTCATGTACAACCGCAGCTTTGTGCGCCACTGCTCCAACTCCAGCGCCCTCACCATGGGTCGTCTGACGGGAGCGGCGCTGGCCACGGCGTAACGACCCGATCTTCCCTCGCGCGCAGGCCGGACCCCCTCCCCGGCCTGCGCTTACGTTTGCCCGCCGTC
>ERZ1673736.4635-NODE-4635-length-10951-cov-4.601780_pt1 | contig 10951 bp, 9 predicted proteins | sample MGYA00580212_ERZ1673736 | MGnify/ENA primary metagenome ERZ1673736 (study PRJEB41218, sample SAMN15661752) | gut metagenome | host: Homo sapiens | place: Canada: London | collected 2015-08-20/2019-03-30 | study: EMG produced TPA metagenomics assembly of... | reverse complement strand
AACGAGCGAATCCTAGCAACTGCACCGTTCCTTCTGGATAGCCAAACTCTGCCTTACAAAATTCATATTCCGGCTGTGCGGCACACACAAACAAATCTGCCCGGCTAATCGAATAATAGCCAAAACTAATTTTATCCTTAGTAATACCATGTTGTAAAAAAACTCTCTTATTTTTTAACAAACCATGTGTTTCTAAAAAATTAGATACTCTACTGTTTGGAGAATCTAAATCCACATGCGCACTCACATGTTTAGATGCCATTAAATAAACTATATAATGTTCCAAAGTACCAAACGAAATTATATTGCCATATTTTTCAATTTTTAATTTGTCTTCAGCATTAGCTGCAATTACATAAGCCGCATCCCGACGAGGGGCATTCTTTTTAATATACTTATACAGCCAATATCCATTATCTCGCGCTTCTTCTGGTCTCTCTGATACAAGCCATAAGTCCGGATGTTTTTTTTTCCGAATAGTTGCAATAGGCCAAGCAATCGAAAACAATACTATTGCTTTTATATCTTTCTTTGTAAGTTTATCTTTAAACACAATATTCTCCCAACATTTTGCTCATAGCAATAACTTCTAAATTAACCTATTTTTTATAAACTCTTTTCCAATATATCCGCGATTCGCTCACATGCATGCCCATCACCATATGGATTTGACGCGCAACTCATTGCATCATATTTTTCTTGGTTTGTTAAAAGTTCTGTAAATTCTTTATATATAGTGTCTTCTTCTGTTCCAACCAGTTTTAAAGTTCCCGCTATTATCCCCTCAGGTCTTTCTGTTGTATCTCGCATCACCAAAACTGGTTTTCCAAGCGAAGGTGCCTCTTCTTGAATTCCACCTGAATCCGTTAATATCAAATGGCTTCTTGCTTGAAAATTATGAAACTCTAACACATCCAATGGCTCAATAATATGAATTCGATCATCATCTCCCAAAATGGAATTTGCAATCTCCCTAACCAACGGATTCATATGAATTGGATAAATAGCTTTTACATCTGAATGTTCATCCATAACTCTTCGAATCGCCCTAAACATATTTTTCATCGGCTCGCCCAGGTTTTCCCTTCTATGAGCAGTAATAAGAATCAATCTACTTCCTTCAGCCCATTCAAGTTCTGGATGCGTAAATGTATCACATACCGTTGTTTTTAAAGCATCAATCGCAGTGTTTCCTGTAACATAAATAGTTGCTTCTTTTTTTCCCTCTTTTAATAAATTATTCTTCGCAAACTCTGTAGGAGCAAAATTATACTGGCTAATAATGCCAACTGCCTGACGGTTAAATTCCTCTGGATAAGGAGAATAAATGTCATATGTACGTAATCCTGCTTCTACGTGCCCGACAGGAATTTGCAGATAAAAGCATGCCAATGCTGTTGCAAATGTCGTAGATGTATCACCATGAACAAGTACAACATCCGGTTGTATTTCTTCCAATACATCTTTAATTTTTTCCAAAATATTAACGGTTACATCAAAAAGGGTCTGCTTGTCTTTCATGATACACAAATCATAATCGGGACTAACATTAAATGCACTCAAAACCTGATCTAACATCTGTCGATGCTGACCGGTAACACATATAATTGCTTTTAGTTTTTTTCTCCGTTTCAATTCATTTACAAGTGGACACATTTTAATTGCTTCTGGTCTAGTTCCAAAAACAAGCATCACTTTTTTCATCTTCTTCCTCCTCCGATTACATAGACCACATTTTTACCTACAAACATATACCTCAAATAATCTAATTACAGTTTTTACACCATACCTATCTAATAACATGCATTTTATGTCACGTAAGTTCAGTAACAATATATTATTCTCATATATCACTTCTCTTTAAGCTCTCTAACAATCTCTTCTACTATTCTATCTATGTTGACACTACTATAAAATGTTTTACAATTGCGGCTCATAGTATCATAATTCTCTTCAATCTCTCTTATTGTCATCGCAATCGCCTCCGCTGTTAATTTTGAACATTGTCCAATATTATTCAATTTAAATGGGATTTCCAGTCCTGGTATATCGTTTCCTATCATCGGAATTCCAAAGCAAGCATACTCATATAGTTTGTTAGGCGCACAATATAATGCATTCAACGGATCATAATGTCTGATATTGCTTGTATTAACATAAGAGAGTACACCAATATGAGCTCTACTCGTAACTGCAAGATGATCAGGTGCTGAGATGAATGGTATAAAGAAAGTTTCAGGATATTTATCTAGTAATTTTCTTACCTCAATATCATCTCGTCCCATCAAAACCATACAATACTCTTTTCCAAGCAAACCTACCGCTTCTATAAACTGATCCAATACTCGCTCATAGCCAAATGTTCCCTGATAAAGTACAATCTTTCGATTGCCAATTTTTTGAAAAACCTTTGCCGCATCAGAACTACTTTTTTTTATATCATACTTCGTCTCTTCCACTTTTGGTTTATTTGGGATAACTTTCGGTGTCTCGCATAGTTGCCAGTATGCCTTTTGAATATGCGCTCGATTATATTCTGGAACGATAATCATCTCTGCTTTTCTTGCATACTTTTCTATATGTGCTTTAACAACCGGAATCTCGTCAAATATTGGTATATCATGAATCAGTTCCATAAGCTGCATAACATGTCGATAATTCAATAACAGGCTTCCCGTCTCCATGGCATCATAATCTGTAATTGTCCATATTACATCTTCTTTTCTCGTAATTGTTTTAATTACTTTTCTCAACTTTTTTCGCCTTAAGACACGCTTTCCCAATGCCTGAATTCTATTTGTTGATTCTTTCGATTGAAGATCGATAATATTAAAATTATTAGCAGCTTTTATTTCCCTCGGAAGTGCCGCGCTATACATAGTTATTAAACTGACCTGTACATCCAACCTTGTAAGACTCAATAATAGATTCCTTGCTGGTGGCAAATTATCAATATGTGTCAATAATACGATAACTAATTTCATCTTTTACCTCTCATAATATAACAATTTATTTGTCGAATCTCTATAACCAATAAATAATCCCAAAACCAACCACAAAAAGTAACATTTTACGCCTGGTCCAAACGGTGACTGTTCCTCAAATATGCCATTAATCCACATAGTTATAGATAAAGCTATAATCAAAACACAAAATAACCTATACCGCTTGTCCCTAATATACTTAAATCCTATATACAATGGTTGTAAAGAAAAAAGCAACACCGGAATTCCTCCTAGGATTCCATAACTCATTAATACCGCTAAAGGCATAGATTCCAAATAAGTACCTCCGGTTCCAGAAAACCAGTACATTCCAAAATTTGCTTTAAAATATTCCACATGCAAATCACGATTAGAAGTAACTGCCGTCAAATCATTAATATCTTTATTATTAAGTATAATTTCTTTGATATATAAATTGTATAATTCTGCGTTTGTAAATATAATTATCAATGTGGCAACTAATATAACAATGCCTATTACTTTATGAATTTTCTTTTTCAGTATAAATAAAATAAAATAAATTATCACTATCAGAAGTGTAAGTATTGACGCTCTGCTTTTCATCATAATAATGAGAGCCGCAAAAAATATCATGGCAAACGCAGATAAAACTTTATTATACTGTAAGAATTGTGTAGCTATCAGTATTATTGCCACAAGGAATATCTGCCCCGCCGAATTTTTAGAGCCATAAAGATACCCAGAACCTCCCCAGTCTACACCTCTGAAAATATTAAAATATAAATATATCGCAACAGCCAAAGCACTTGTAATAAACGCAAAAGATATTTTCTTCAAATTTGTGTAATCCAAATATGTTCCAGCCCATATCCCAATTAGCAAAATAAATGCACATAAATTAATTGGACGAAATAAATCTGAAGAAAAATAGGATTTTCCTAAAAATCTTCCTCCCAAACATATCACATCAAAAACAATTGGTAATAACAAATACTGCCATTTCAATGTTCTTCTATCAATCAAAAGCATTACCGCTATAAAAATCCACGTCCCTGAATAAGCCAAACTTATTATTCCGCTTTCCATTAAATTAGGCATCTGTGACAAATTGCAAAAAACACATGCTATAACAATTAACCCAGTATAAAAATTTTTTTTAGATACCAAAAAACTCTCTCCTTATATGACATCATAAATAACAATAACCTATTACTATAATCCTCTTTTTTTATAAACTGTATCCACGAGCCATCTTGCAAAAGTAAACAAGAAAATTTTTAACCTTTGGTGATTATCATAAGCATTCCAAATGCACTGCCATTTCATCCAAAATGGAATCATCCTCACGGTTTTCTTTCTATTTTGGATATTGATTCTCCCATAAATAGATGTAAGCTGGTAAAAAGAAGAACAAATATATCTCTTCACAGCCTTTTTGACATTCGAAGAAAGTGAGTACTTCTTTAATAGCATATTTTCTTTTTCCACCACGTAAATTACATCTTGTACTTGCTTCAGTGTTGGTGTTTTGGTTGCACTTCCGACTCTCTTTCGATAAGCATAAAACTCTAAATCACTCTGATAAATCCTGCACTTTTGATCACATATCAATGCTTCAAGAAAAAACAACTGGTCTTCCTCATACGCTATACCCTCTGGAAAAAGCAGATTATGCTTCGTCAAATATTCTCTTTTAAAAAAGCCCAGCCATGGAACCACTTCGTTAGCATGCTCGTTGATTGACCTTTTCAAAAATTCATATCCCGGCAAAACTTTATTAGCATATGATATATCAGGGAACTTATGTTCTTGATATTCTTTTGTTTCCTCATCATAAATCGCATACCATCCGCGGATAATATCGAGACTATACTTTTCACAAATATTCAAGAATTTGTCAGCAAAATTCTCTTCAAAAAAATCATCGCTATCAACAAAGCATATATACTCTCCTTGTGCCGCTTTTAAACCTATATTTCTGGCCGATGAAATACCACCGTTTTGTTTATGAATAACATTTATATTCATATAGAACTCCGCATATCTATCACAAATCGCAGCACTTCCATCCGTCGAACCATCATCTACCAAAATAATTTCCGAACTCTCTACGCCTTGTTTAATGATACTTTCAATACAATCCTCTAGATATTTTTCCACATTATAAATCGGCACAATGTAGGTTAATTTAATTGTTTTCAAAGCATTAATCCTTTCTAGCAGTATCTATAGTTTCCGAGCCTTCCATCCTCGTTTGAAAACACGAATTTTCAGATATTGTACTAATATGGAAAATCCCCTTTCTGAATCTCAAGTCGATGTTTCCTCCAATATCTCATGGCTTCTTTTAAGCATTCGGCATTCTGCTTTTTAATCTTCCATTCAACAAATCGCCAAAAATTGCACCATCGCATAGCAACAACAGACTTCCATCCCATCTGATGTTTGTAACTCAGATATGCCCTATTTAAAATATACATATAAGCACTCTTTTTCGTCGGCGTCCTATACTCTCTGCTAACCATATGCTTCACATGTACTCTGTTGGACATAATACATTTCAGTTTTTCTGCCTTGGCTTTTTTATAATAATCATAAGTATAGTCCAAATCCTCTGCGTATGCATACCCCGTCAACTTCTCATCCCACATTAGTTTCCATTTATTTGCAAGAGATTTTCGGATAACAAAGAAAAATCCCATAGCCCACATTGTATCTGTCTGCTCAGTAATTTTATTCGGAAAACGTCCTAACATGGACCACGTAACATGTCCAATATTTCTTTTTGAAAAAGATTTCGTTCCCAATAGATACCCTATCTTAGACGTTGTTTCTGATGCATTGTCATCAAGTCCTGCTATCATTGCAATCTGCTTATTCGACATCAAATTGTATATTTGTTTTAAGGTATCCGAATAAACGTCTATATCATCATCCGAGCATATTATTACTTCATGTTTCGCATAAGAAAAGGCTGTATTTCTGGCTTTTGTTAAAGACGGCTCTGCCTGATACACATAAAAAGTTTCTATTCTTCCTCTAATTTCTTCTACTAATCGCTTAATTTCTGCAGCAATTTCTTCACTCGTACTTTGATCTACAACCACTATTTGCGCTGGAAGACACTCACTGTCTAAATATTTATTCAGAGTTCTTTTCAATGTTTGCGGTCGATTCATAGTAGGTATCAAAACCGTTATCGGTAAAATTGTTTTTTTCATCCTTCATCTTTCCTTACATGTTCCACAATATTTCCAGGTGCTTTTGCACCATAGCTTCTATCGTATAATTTCTCATTATATTCAAGCTATTCTTTCCAAAGGCTTTTTGTTTTTCTGAATTAGTGAGCACTTCTATAATTTTCTCTGAAATCGCGTCCACATCTTCTACTGGGACAACGTAACCATTGACATCATTCTTAACTAGTTCTAGCGCTGCTGCACATCTGCTAGTAGAAATAATTGGTAACCCATGTGCCATTGCTTCTTCTATAACAAGCCCCCATATATCCTCTCGTGTCGGTAACACAAAAATATCTGAAGCATAATAATATTCATTCAAAATATTTTTTGACTTATATCCAACAAAATGTACATTATTAAGTTGGTTTTCATTTTGTAATAAAAGATATTCCTCTGTCGGCTCTCCTCCAACAAAATATACCCCTACTTCTTCTGGCAGATTGGATACTGCTTTTAATAATATATCGAACCCTTTTCTTGGTATAAACTGACCGACCGCAAGAACGATTTTTTCTTCTTTCATACCTAATTTTTCGCGTAATTCATCCTTTCTTCCCTTTTCAGGTATGTTTATATCTATTTCTTCCTCCCTTACTGATGTAAATGGATAACGAATTATTTTCTCTGCATCGGCTCCATAAGCAATAAAATACTCATCACAAGCCACTCCTGTACTAAAATATCCATTTGCCCCAATTATGAAATATCGTTTTATACCTTCTTTAACTCCTTCCCCATTTTTGGCAAATCCACCATCGCACTCCAAATAATAGTTTATACTATGTTTTCTCATATATTGAATAGCCAACATTCCAGTTGGCGAAGTAAAGTTTGAACAAATAATATAGTCAAACTTATGCCGCTTTAAGAAGTTTATAATGCCCAAGCAAATCGCAGTATCTGAATTGATTTTTATTCCTTTTAAAACAATTCCTTCAAAATTTTCAAAAGCATAATTATTCCAAGAACTATCCCTTTCATCCGAAGTAGATTTTTCAAATATTACTGTCAAATTCAAATATTTTCCTAATTCATTAAAAAACTCCACCCTATATGGTGAAGGTACATTAGTGATAAATAAAACTTTCAACTGTATTTTCTTCCTCATGTCTAATAATAATTTAAGTACTGCTCTATTATTTTATCTTTAGTTACACAGCCTCTTTTATCAGGAATAGGTCGCAAACCGGCAATTTTATCTATTATATTTTCAACAGTGTTTTCTTTCACGGTTGTTCCAAATAACACAGCACTCTCTGGACTCCCTCCCGTTTTATAGGTAATAACAGGTGTTCCACTTGCTATTGTTTCAAGATTAGTTGTTGAATAATTATCTTCAACCGTTGGGTTTACGAATACATCTGCAATAGAATACAAATTCGCAAGATGCTTTACACTATTCGTTCTTGTAATGCCTATCATTTTATGGGATAAATCAATCTTTTGTTTCCAGTACCCCTGTATTTTCCCAGATACTCCTTGATAGTTCGTTTGTTATCACATGCCAGTCTATCAACCTTCAAATCCAAAGGCTTTGTTTTTATTTTCTTAATCATATCATATATAGTTTTTATGTCTCCCTGTGGAACAACATACCCGCATAAACCAACGCTTTCCGCACATCCTCCTGTATCATATGAAATTACCGGCGTTCCGCAAAGAATTGATTCCACATTAACTAAACCATAAGAATCACAATATGTCAGATTTACAAACACATCCACAGCGCTATAAATATATGTCAACTCCTTAACGCTTGCCGTTCTTTTTATTCCAATTATCTTTGGAGGCAATTCTTTTAACTGCTTTTCAGTCAATCCAACCATAACAATCTTAAATTTATCATCTAACATCTCAGCCAACTTTAAGAAATCTGAATATCCCTTTAAGTCACTCCATGCTGTCGCAACGCCTAACACTACAAATTTATCTTCCAAATGATAAAATTCTCGAAAATCATTCTCCAATGGCATAAATTGACTTGTGTCTATACCATTGTGAATAACTTCAACTGGATACTCCGACAAAAAAGACTTTCTTGTTAAGCCAGCAAGCCAATGTGACGGAGTAATAATCGTCATGTCAGATACTCCAGAAAAAATAGTTTTTTTCTTCTTCCAATTTTGTTTGGATCTATCAATAAAACTTTTCGGATATTCTTTTATTTGAGGGCATTTATAACAACCTTTACTCCACCTCTCACATTTTACCGCATCACAATACGCACTATGACCGGTAAAAGCCCAACAGTCATGCAATGTCCATATCACTTTTTTGCCGCTACATTTCAAATAATCAAAGAGAACTTCTATATTTATATAGTAGCCATGAAGATTATGAAGGTGTATTACATCTGGGTCATATTCTTTCATCCATTTAACAAATTGCTTTGTAGCTTTTTTACTGCCAAATCCTGCTCCATCCAGTAATCTTGCTTTCACACCATGAACTTTAACATCCCAATCTGAGCCAATCTTCACAGCATACTTTTTAAATTGTTCAGGAACCTTTTCTCTACCATATGCAATTTTTACTTCATGTCCTTGCGCTTCCAGTGCAGTCGCAAGATCTGTACAAATCCGACCTGTGCTGCGAATACCACAGACGACATTAATCATCAAAATCTTCATAATAAATCCTTTTCACACTTTTGGTTATATCTCCACCATACTTTCTAATTTATCCATATACATGGATTCCTTAAAATTTTTTTCATAAAATTTTCTTGCATTTTTTCCCATCAGTTTCCTATCTGTATCTCTTGCAATAAATTTTCTGATATTCTCAGTCAACTCAATTGCATCACCTGCTTTACCACAGAATCCGCATTGCGCTTCATTTATCACTATTTCTGTTTCACCATCGATCGCACCAATAAGAGGTTTCCCGACCGCCATATAACTCTGCACCTTCCCGGGAAGAGTAAGACTAAGCACAGGATCAGCCGCCAATGTAACAAGCATTGCATCTGCCTTTTTATAAAAGTCTGGCATTTCCTCAAGTGGTTTTCTTCCATAAAACTCTACATTCTCCAGATTCTTACCAATCTTCTGCAATCTTTCCAAATCAGTACCTCCGCCAATGATATGAAACCGAACCGGCTCGTCTTTCAAAAGATTTGCTGCTTCCAGTATTGTTTCCACGGATTGAATCGTTCCTATATTTCCGGCAAACATAAAATCAAATATTCCATTTTCTTCTTTTATTGGCATTTCTTCGAAAATATCTTCCGCATATTGTGGAAGATACTCTATTCTATCTTTTCTAATACCAAATTCGCTCTTAAAATAGTCAGAGAACATACGACTTGTAATTAGAATCTTATCCACCTGTCTATAAATTCTTTTACTGACATGATGATAATATTTATAAATCAAAGACTCTCTTGTAATACCACCCGCAATCAAACTTTCCGGCCATAAGTCAAGACAATACATGATAGCTGGTACTTTGTATCTTTTTTTATAGCCAATCGCTGCATGTGCCATCATCACAGGACTTAACTGATTACAAAAAACAACGTCAAATGGTTTCCCATCAGAAGTCCTACACTTACTTGATAAGGCATAGGCTGTAGAAGTTACCGCATAACTATAATAATTAAGCATTCTCTTCACGCTTCCTGTTCCCCTCGGAATTTCAAAACACCTATGTACTTTTACACCGTTTATAATTTCGTCAATATGTTTTCCCTTCCCATATCCATCATAAATTTTTCCTTCCGGATAATTGGGATACCCCGTAACAACCTGCACTTCATGCCCACGTCGAACCATTTCTTCGCAAATATCAGAAATCCTAAAAGGCTCCGGTTTATAGTATTGGCAAATTACAAGTATCTTTTTCCTTTCTTCAGCACATTTTTTACATGATTCATTCATTTCATGCTTTTTTAACTCCCCGGTACCACCTTCGACAACAGAGTTATCATTCGCAAATACACCAATAGAATCAAGGAAACACTTAATATCAATTCCTATTCCTATTTTTTGCACATACTCTCCATCAAGTTTTGCTTTCGCAGGAATCTCAAGCTCATCCCTTCCATTAATTTGCGCCCAGCCGGTCAACCCGGGCTTAACATCATTCGCACCATATTTGTCTCTTTCAGCAGTTAACACATCCTGATTCCATAGTGCTGGCCGAGGTCCGATAATTGACATATTTCCAATAAAAATATCCCAGATCTGTGGTAGTTCATCTAAGCTATGCGCTCTTAAGAATTTTCCTACTCTTGTAATATATCTATCCGGATTATCCAACATATGCGTCGGGACATCATGCGGAGTACACATTTTCATGCTTCTGAATTTATGTAATTTAAAATACTTTTTATTCTGTCCCATTCGCTTCTGTGTAAAAAGCACCGGTCCCGGATCATCAATAATAATTGCAAGCGAAATTCCAAGGTAAAGTGGTGATAAAACAACCAAGCCACTAAAAGACAACACAACATCTAAAATTCTCTTAAAATATTTCTCATATATTCCAGGTTTATATTCTGACATTCCGCTTGATTCCAAATGTCCTCTTACACCATCTGCATTTTCAGCATCGCGATCATCTTTCACAAAAACGACCCGATGACCTTCCAGCACATTTTTTTCTTCCGGAACATTCTGATATACAGAATTATTTTTCTTCAATTTTGCAATAACGCTCAATCCACAAAATACCACACACACGCTTGTCGCTATAATTCCTATTATTTTTGCAAAGTTTTTATCCATATACTTCTAACGC
>ERZ1673736.4623-NODE-4623-length-10976-cov-4.458474_pt1 | contig 10976 bp, 7 predicted proteins | sample MGYA00580212_ERZ1673736 | MGnify/ENA primary metagenome ERZ1673736 (study PRJEB41218, sample SAMN15661752) | gut metagenome | host: Homo sapiens | place: Canada: London | collected 2015-08-20/2019-03-30 | study: EMG produced TPA metagenomics assembly of... | reverse complement strand
TGTACGGCTCTTATATTTTTCTGATATACATTCAAATATAACTTACTTTTTTTATCTTTTACAAAATCCAATAACTGTTTACCGATTCCTTGTGATCTCATTTTTTCAGAAACAAAAATCCCCTCTACATATTCATCAGTTATCCCTATAAATCCACTTATGTTTTGGCAATCTTCATATATATATACTTCTGCTTGCAAAAGTTGTTCTTTTACCATGTTAAAATGATCTTTCCAATATTTTTCTGAAATAAAATCATGTGCTGTTAGATTTGCTTCTAACCATAGATTTGCAACTTTATCTACATCTGTTTTTTCTAATTTTCTGATCATAATCTTTTTTCCTTACTTATCACTTTCGTTTCATATATAAAAGCGGATATGGATTTCCTTCTTCATCATGGTCTGTTCTTTTGTATGTCGTAAATCCCATATGTTCATAAAATCCAATGGCTTTTGGATTTTGTTCATTGACAGTTACTTCTTTGATCTCGTAGTTTTCAATTCCATATCTTAATAGCTGCTTTCCGATTCCTTTTCCTCTTTCTTTTGAAGAAATGAACAGCATTTCCAAGCGGTGGTCTTGTGTTCCCATGAATGCAACTGGGATTCCGATTTCATTTTCTGCAACAATGAGATGTTTTACTCCCGTTAGTGCCTGTGGAACATATTTTTTGATTTGGTTTACTTCTGCATCGGAAAGAAAATGATGTGTTGCACGGACGGAATCTTCCCAGATTTCCAGAAGCTGTGATAATATATTAGTTCTTTGTTTTAATTCGTATATATTCATAGTATTTACCTCTTTGATTTTGTTTTTCGTTTTATTTTATCATATAATCTGTATTTCCTCTATAATAAAGAAACCCTTCAGAGTATTTTGCTCTGAAGGATTCTCTTCTCTTTAATAGAAACTATTTTTCCACTTTAATTTCCCAATATCCACTATATCCGCTTCCAACATATCTTACATTGTTCATTTTCTTTATATGACGCTTAACCGTTTTAGTACTTACACCTAATACATCTGCTATCTTTTCTGTACTTATCTTCTTATCATTTCTTATCAATTTTATAATCTGTACATCCATTAGATCTTGAGGGACATCATAATTCAAATTTGGCATTATCACAGTAAACTGATATCTATCTGATCGAAATGATGGCTTCTTACTCTCATCATAATTAATCTGAAATTCATATCCACCAATTATTTTCCCAAAACCACTTCCCTTTCGTTCCATATAACCAAGCCGATTAAATATATCTGCCAATACAGGATTTCTTCTAGTCGAAGGTACCATTAACGGATCTCTTTCTTGAATCACTGAACCATCTGGCATTCCACCCAGAGAATAAATTTCCATTCTGTCATCAAAAATATCAATATGAACTTCACTTCCATAAATCAAATAATCACGATGTGCTATCGCATTTACTAACGCTTCATGATAACTACGTTCTACATATTCCGGCATTTCTTCTCTTGAATTCGCTGTTTTTCGCCACATCTTCTTCGCATTTCGTTTAATAAATGCCTCTCCATTATCTATTAATGATATAACGCTTCCTGAATATTCTGCATCATCGAATGCATCAATAATTCCACCTCTTTTATTTAATCCATTCCATCTTGTGCAAAATAATCTTGAACACATGGTAGGACTTTCATCGACAATCAATGCACCTGCATTTGTAAGATACCCTTGTTCATTTGCCAGTCCAAAAGAAATCAAATCTTTTTCATCAAAGTATTTTCTGTAATAGCTTCAATTTTTGCATTCTGTGTGTTAGACTTCATTGTAGATACCTCTCTGTTTAATAAGATTTTTACTAACCTGCCAGTCAGTAGTCTTATTGTACTCTGAGGTATTTTCAATTTTCAACATCCACGTTTTTTATTATACAGGAAGCTCCTTAAATTCACTTTCCGTTTTTATTTTACCATTCTCATATTCTTTTCGCAATAGATAGCCTATCGTATTCTCATACTTACGCTTATATACATACTTATGCAACCAATTATTTAATTGACGATCATAAAATGTATTATACTGAATTTCTATTGGATAATGATAATTACTTGCTTGGTAATAAACATGTACACCTCTATAACCATCATCATTTGCTTTCCCTTTTGACATATCTGCAATTCGAATATGTTCATATGATTTCAATTTTAATATTTCTTCGTAATTATCACATAATGTACGAAATCCCAATAAATCATCAAATACCTTTCTTGTTTGATGATCAGGATAATATCTATTATATTTAAAGAAAGCTAACTGAATACTTTTTACCCGATAATCTGTTGCAATATTATATAATAAATTATAAACTATCATACCATTCATTCACACAAATTAATTCCTGAAACAAACTGTTTTTCTCAAAATAGTGAAGATTCTTTTTTAAATTTATTCCTAATTTTGATTGGTATGAAAGTTTATACAAAATTTCTAATGATAAACCATCCTTTTTCAAAATCTGATTTGCTGTATACATAACACTTTTCCTCTCCCCAAATCTTTTTATTCATATCTAAGCTAAAAATTTTTTGATTTTATTTTTTATTCCTACTACTTTTTTAAAAAAACTATTTTCATATGCTTTATTTTTAACTTCTTTTTCATCTTCTCTAATTTTAGGTATTAGAGCATTCCAAAACCATTCTTTAGTATAATCCGCTTTCCATTTAACTACATTATCAAAATACTCCATACAATTATAAGAAGTATCTTTGTATCCTGGAATCCAAAAAACATTTACAGTATCATTGTACAAAAATTCCACTCTAATCTCAGCATGTATAATACCTTTATCTTTATTTCCATAAAAATATGGAGATAGATAAAAGAAATCAATGACCGATTTATTATCAAATATATTCCATTCCTCATCTCCATTTTCATTATAGCTATAGCAATCATGCTTTTGTGCAAACTCAATTATTCTAAACCATTGCTCTTTTGAAACGTTTGCAATTAAGTATTTTCCATTCTTCTCTGCTAAACCTTCTGTCCCCATAATCTTGTTAATTTCAATTTGTGCTTCTTTATAGACATTATGCAGATCATTAAAAAGGCAATATAAATGGTATGCAGAATATGCATTTATTTTCATTCTAATATTTTCAATTTCAATCCAACTATCATCATCTAATGTTTCTCTTCCAATAATATGCTTATTTTGAAATACCTCTTTTGTAACAAAATAATCTTTAAGTAATTTTTCTTGATCTATAGAAATAATTGCGCCTTCAATATTGTATTTTCTAAATTCCACTACGCATGAAAGTTTCTCTTTATAACTTTTTGGAATAAAAGCAAATAAACTAACATCCCCAAATCCCTTTTTCCACGTATAATATTCCTTCGTATTATAGATATTTTCTTGTGATAATTCGTTTGTCTTAGAAATAATACTTTCCCAAGACAATCTTCCCGTTTCGAAAACCATATTTACATATCCATAAATTTTCGTTAATAACTTCGGATTATTTTTACTTTTTGTTTCTATCTCAGTAATTAATTTTTCAAAATTAATTACATTATTTTTTATAGTAAACTTTTTCGTTGTTTTTATATCTATTTCATTATTGTCGTTCCGATATTTATGAGGATCATCATTCAATATCAGAATATACAATTCATCTATATCTTTATACAATTTATTTTTTACAAATTTCTCTGTGGTACCTTCAATTTTACTTCTACGTACTGTTGATGTAACTTGATAAGCAACTTTATTTTTCTTGTCCACCAAATCAATGGCAACATAATGTGGCTTCCCTTGCACACCAATTGTAACAAGTTCATATCCATATAATGTATTTAGAATTTTTCCAAAAATTTCTTCGCAGATAACATTAATATCACAAAGATTTAATTTATTGCTATTTTTTATTCCTTCTGAAATCAATTTTAACCGATTAGCCACTCTTTCAATTGTAATATCCCCATCAGTTAAAAATTCGTTTGTATATCTTATCATTATTTTTCCCTTTCTTATTTTCACTTAACTCTTTTCACAAATTAAATATGTAATTTCGCTTACAATCATAACTTGCTTTTGACATTACAATTATAATCTAATATTTATTTTAGACTATAAATTCTTGTCCTATTTATATTCTTATTCTGTCATTTTATTTATTCAAGTCAACTTATACTATATTTTCAATACTCATTTTATCTACCATAGCCAATATATACGACAAAAAAATAGACTGGTACACATACATCTATGTATCAGCCTACTTTTTATTACCTATAATTTCTTTTCATATGTATTATCCGCTACCATTTGTAATTCTGTCATATCTTCAATATCATATGTGACTTTCTCTTGATTTTCCTCTGTAAATGTTGATGAACCACCGATACCAAAGTATTTTTCAAAAAATGCTTTTAATCTATCAATAACATTTTGTTTCTTTTTTGTTCTCCCTCCTCCACCAAAACGTGATATTGGCGGCATCAATTTGTCAATATCTGTTCCTACTGTTTTAATTTCTCCGTCTCTAAACGCATTTTCCATAAACTTGCGAGTATCTTCTGGTTTTAATCTTTCTTCTGTGATAATTGTATCAAGATCTTGTTTCCGTTGTTTTGCAACATAGCTGTGCCACTCATCCATAACATCATCTACATCATTGATTCCCGAAATAAAGTTCTCAATCAATTGTTTCTTACTGCGTAGTTCTGGACTTGCATCTATTGCCTTATTAATTGTTATCAAAACTTCTTTATCTTTACAATGTGTATCATGATATTTCTTGACAAGCATAAGAATATAGTCGATATTAATCTCAATCTGTTTGATCAATTCAATCTCAAACACTACATCATCTGTAATATCTGTACTTTCCTGACGTTTCCTCTTCCACTCATCTCTTAAATCCTGATAACGTCCTAGATAATCTTGTAAATCACGTTCTGAAATTAACTCATTTCCTTTAAATTCGTCAAATGACAACAGTAGATTTCTCATACGTAAAATTGCACCAAATAATGCAATAAAATCTTTCTGATTTTGTTCTCCAATAATCTGTGGTTCTGATAATGGAAAATCATTATTTAAATTTTCTATCATTTCCATATATCCTGGCATCGGTTTACCATCTACAGATTCATAACCATAATAATAATCTTTGAAACTTTTCAATAATACAATTCCTCCAGCATTTTTATCACCAAATAATGAAATCGCACTATCTACTCTTTTTTGCAGATTCCGAAAACACACAATATTTCCAAATGTCTTTATAGAATTCAAAATTCGATTTGTACGTGAAAATGCCTGTATCAAACCATGCATTTTTAGATTTTTATCTACCCAAAGTGTATTTAACGTTGTTGCATCGAAACCTGTAAGGAACATATTTACTACAATTAAAATATCTAATTCCTTATTTTTCATACGTAACGATACATCTTTATAATAATTTTGGAACTTGTCACTCGATGTATCATAATTCGTCTGAAATATTTTATTATAATCATCTATAGCTTGTTCCAAGAAATCTCTAGATGATTGGTCAAGTGCAGAAGTATCTTCTGAATTTTCTTCATATAAAATTCCATCGGATTCTTCTTCATTTGCAGCATAACTAAAAATCGTCGCCACTCGTAATCTTTTTGTTGGATCTTCTTTCATTTGCTTTTTAAATTCTTGGTAATACAATTTTGCCATTGGTACACTTGATACTGCAAATATAGAATTAAATCCACTAATTCTCTGTTTTTCCTTAATTTCTTCTACCTCATCACGCTTAGCAGAGGCTACTTCTTCCACATTCATCAGTCTATTATATATGTATGTTTTATCTCCACGGTAGGTCTTCTGATCAAAATGTTCCAGTATATATTGTGTAACAAGCTGAATACGTTCCTGTGCCATCATAACTTTTTCACGATTAATGTCCCATACCATTTCATCTGTAATTTCTTCATCCATATCCATGGTTTTAATATAGTCTACTCGAAATGGAAGAACATTTTTATCATTAATCGCATCAACGATTGTATAACTATGAAGTTGATCTCCAAACGTCTGTGCCGTTGTGAAAAATCCTGTACTCTTTGCTTTTCCGGAATTAACCGAAAATATTGGTGTACCTGTAAACCCGAACAAATGATACCTTTTAAAATTTTTTACAATTGCTGTATGCATATCTCCAAACTGACTTCGATGGCATTCATCAAAGATAATGACTATATGTTCTTTATATACTTCATGATCTGGATTCTTTTTTATAAAGGTTGCTAATTTTTGAATCGTTGTAATTATAATACTAGTATTCGGATCTTCCAGTTGACGTTTTAATATTCTAGTTGATGTATTACTATTCGCAGCTCCCTTTTCAAATCGATCATATTCCTTCATTGTCTGATAATCTAAATCCTTACGATCCACTACAAATAATACTTTATCAATATATGGAAGCTTTGTTGCCAATCTGGCGGTTTTGAAAGATGTCAATGTCTTACCTGATCCTGTTGTATGCCAAATGTATCCACCGCCTTCTATACTTCCATATTTTTTATAATTATTCGCTATTTCAATACGATTAAGGATGCGTTCCGTTGCTGTAATCTGATATGGACGCATTACCATTAACATATTTTCGGATGTAAAAATACAATATTTTGTAAGGATATTTAAAATTGTATGTTTTGCAAAGAATGTTTTCGTAAAATCAACAAGATCCGTAATCACCCGATTATTAGCATCCGCCCAAAAACATGTAAACTCAAAACTATTGCTAGTTTTGGTTCTGCTTGCACCTCTTTTTTCTTGTTCTTTTTGTGCATTCTGTCTTGTACTATTCGAATAATATTTTGTATTTGTACCATTAGAAATCACAAAAATCTGAACATACTCATATAATCCACTTCCAGCTCCAAAAGATTCTCTCTGATAACGATTGATCTGATTAAATGCCTCTCTAATTTTTACGCCTCTTCGCTTTAGTTCAATATGAATCAATGGAAATCCATTTACTAAAATTGTTACATCATATCGGTTATTATGTTTGGCTCCTTCTTCCATTCCAATCTTATACTGGTTTATAACCTGCAGCTTATTATTGTGGATATTTGTTTTATCTATGAGCATTATATTTTTAGTTGAACCATTATCGCGAATCAACACTTGAACATTATCTTCTTGAATCTTACGTGTTTTCTCTACAATATGCTCATTTGGATTCGCAATATTATCTTTGAAAAACTGCTGCCATTCTGTATCAGAAAAATGATAATCATTTAATTCCTCTAGTTTATTACGAAGATTTAAAATCAAGTCATTTTCTGTATGAATTGATAAATATTCATATCCTTGTTCACATAACATTCGAATAAATTCTTGTTCCAGTTCAGCCTCACTTTGATAACTGTCCGAACGTTTTTTAACTGGTTCATATTCTGTAACAACCGTATTTTCTGATGTTTCAGCTACAATATTAAAATATGGCACATACTCATCTCCTTACTTTTGCAATTCTTTAAAGGTTAGCAGTTTATCTCGATAATATTCATATTGTTTTTTACGTGCTTCTATTTCAGCCGGAAGTCCTATGGATAAATCATTACAAATGCTGTCAAAACGATCTAAAATATCTGTAATCTTTTGTTGTTCCTCTATTGTTGGAATAGCTATTGAAATATTTAAAATATCATTTTTTCGCAAGTTTGTTTGATCTGCTCCATTATCGTATCTTAAAAGTTGTCTGTTTCGATTTAAAACATAATACAAATATTTGGTACTTATTAAATGTGTTCTATTTACAGTAAAAGCTCCAATTCGTTGATTTAATGTATACTTGTCATTTTCCTCTACCAAATAACATTTTGCTAATGCACGCCCATTTGGTAAATCACTCATGACCATAAGAATATCATTTTTATACAATGGACAAATCTGTTGATCTGAATATTTTTTTACTTCTCCATTTGTAGATACAAATTTGGAATTTACAACAATATATTTTCCGTTGTCAATAATATTTTTTTCGTGTCCTTTTCCATTTCTGAAATCAACGATATCATCTAATTTTACAACAGCATATCCAAAAACATATTGTAAAAGTTTAATTACATTCAGCTCTGTCTGTCTGTCTGTCTGTCTGTCTGTCACAATCGTGTTACCTTTTTCTGCGAATGTCAAGAGTAAATCGCGATAATATTCATATTGTTTTTGTCTTGCTTTGATTTCAGCTGGTAAACCTATATTTAGATCATTACAAATAGATTCAAAATTATCTAATACTTTAACTAATCTTTTTTGTATATCCTTAGGTGGAACAGGAACCTTATATGCTAATACTTTTTGAAAATCTAAAGAATCTACTGTTCCGCCCTGTTTTTTTGTTTTTAATAAAATATCTTTTCCTTTACCTTGTATCACATGAAAAGCATATCTTGGCAGAATCTCATGATTTACAACAAGAATTTTAATATCTTGATTTACCGTTGTTTCAAAAGGCACATATGCAACTGGAAATGTATGCTTTAAAATTCCAGAACGTGTCACTATTGCAATACTATTAGGCGGATAAACTTTCATAGATGCTTCTTTTACTGCTTTTTGTGTAATATGATTTTGCGTATCTTCTAATGTTGAAACTTTCATATCTTTTGATGAAATCCATGGTATGACACCATCTTCCCAAAATTTTCTTTCTGCCGTAGAAGGTGTTTTTCCTCCTGACCATTCTCCTAATTCAGAAAGTGGTTTCATTGCATATTTTTTATTTTGAGAAAGTAATTTATTTCTATAAAATTCATACTGTTTCCTTCGAGCTGTAAGCTCGGCTGTAAGCTCGGCTGTAAGTAACGTGAAAGAGTCCAAAATATGGACTATTTCACGTTGTACCTCCAGAGGAGGTACAGGCAACTTAACCCTATTAAGCACCTTTTGCGTTAAACTTGGTACACCACCAGCCGTATTATATTGTTCTAAATGTTCTTTCTGCAAACAAAAATATACATATCTTGGAATCACTTTTTCTTCATCAATTTCTGTATAAAATATTGTATCCACATTCCAAAATGGTTCTTCCACATAATATAATTTATCAATAGATCCTTTTCTTGGAATCAATACGGATGGTTTGTCATATACATAACTTGACACATATGTCATAATTCCACCTGAGCCATATACAGGATATTTACCTTCTGTAAGATTCTTATAATCTTTACCATTTTTGATTATCAATATATCCTTTAATTCTCTATACTTCACACCATTAGGACAAAATTTTGCAATTAGTTCATCTAACCTACTCATGCATCCACCTCGATTTCTGCAATGATTTTATCAATTTCATCACGAAGTACCTGTTCACGAACTACTATTTCTTTAATTTCTGCATTCAATTTCACAATATCTATTTTTTCTCTCGTATCTTCAGGTTCAACATATGTAGACACTGATAAATTATAATCATTCTCAGCTATTTCCTCACATGCTGCTACATATGCCAAATGTTTTACTTCTTCTCGCTTTGTAAAGACACTTACAATCCGATCAATATTTTCTTCTGTCAATTTATTATTATTTGTAACTTTGATACATTCCTTTGTCGCATCAATAAATAATACATCATTATCTGTCTTATTTTTCTTCATGACCATAATACAGGTTGCAATGGAAGTTCCAAAAAACAAATTACCTGGCAACTGAATAATACAATCTACATAATTATTTTCCACCAAATATTTTCGAATCTTCTGTTCTGCTCCGCCACGATACATAATTCCTGGAAAACAAACAATCGCTGCTGTTCCATTTGCTGCCAGCCATGATAAACTATGCATAATAAAAGCCATATCTGCTTTTCCTTTTGGTGCCAAAACCCCAGCTGGTGCAAAACGAGGATCATTAATCAACAGTGAATCATCTTTCCCTGCCCATTTAATTGAATATGGTGGATTGGAAACAATCAATTCGAATGGTTCATCATCCCAATGTTGAGGGCTTGTTAGTGTGTCCTCGCAAGCAATATTAAATTTATCAAATTCTATATCATGTAAAAACATATTGATTCGACATAAGTTGTATGTCGTAATGTTAATTTCTTGTCCATAGAATCCATTTCTAATTGCTTCTTTTCCAAGAACTTTCTCTGCTTTTAATAGTAATGATCCACTTCCGCATGCTGGATCATATACTTTATTAATTTCTGTTTTCCCTACAGTTCCAAGCCTTGTTAATAATTCTGAAACATCTGCTGGTGTAAAAAATTCTCCACCTGATTTTCCTGCATTGGATGCATACATTGTCATTAAATATTCATAGGCATCTCCAAATGTATCTATAGAATGTTCTTTTACATCTCCAAGATTCATTTCACCTACACCATTTAATAACTTTACTAACTTTTCATTTCTTTTTGCTACTGTTGACCCTAATTTGTTATTATTCACATCATAATCGTCAAACAAGCCTTCAAAATCACTTTCTGATTCACTTCCCTTGGCTGATTCTTCAATATTGCGGAATACCTGTTCTAATGTTTCATTTAAATTTTCATCATCTGCTGCCTTAGAACGAACATTACAGAATAATTCACTTGGAAGAATAAAAAATCCTTTTTCTTCCACTAATCCTTCTCTCGCTTCTTCTGCTTCCTCATCTGACATTTTTGCATAATCAAAATCTGTATTTCCCGCTTCAATTTCACCACTATTTATATAATTGCATAAATTTTCAGAGATATAACGATAAAACATTGTCCCAAGAACATAGTTTTTAAAGTCCCATCCATCAACAGCACCTCTTAATTCATCTGCTATTGCCCATATTGCCCGATGCAATTCATCACGTTCCTGCTCTTTTTTTGTATCGACCATTTTCTTTTTCCTCCATTATCCTCTAATACTATAAATTTTATCATATAGCTCTTTTATGAACAATCAAAACCACCGGCTTAGCCGGTGGTTTGTACTAGCCCTATAAGGGCTTATT
>ERZ1673736.4621-NODE-4621-length-10984-cov-5.996432_pt1 | contig 10984 bp, 10 predicted proteins | sample MGYA00580212_ERZ1673736 | MGnify/ENA primary metagenome ERZ1673736 (study PRJEB41218, sample SAMN15661752) | gut metagenome | host: Homo sapiens | place: Canada: London | collected 2015-08-20/2019-03-30 | study: EMG produced TPA metagenomics assembly of... | reverse complement strand
CACGGGAGCGCGGGCGCCTGCGCGCCGCGAAGCTCAGCGGCCACGGCGAAGGCGACGTGGAGCCCCGAGCGGATAGCCTCGCAGTACCCTTCGGTGCCCGCGATCTGACCGGCAAGGTGCACCGGAACCCCGAGGCGCTCCGCCTCAGGCGAGCGCAGGCGCAGGCTTTCGTCCAGCAGGCGAGGCGCGTCCACGAACGTGTTGCGGTGCATCACGCCGTAGCGCGCGAACTCGGCGTTCTCGAGCCCGGGGATGAGGCGGAACACGCGGCGCTGCTCAGGGAAGGTGAGGTTCGTCTGGAACCCCACGAGGTTGTAGCTGGAGCCGTGCGCGTCCTCGGCACGCAGCTGCAGCGCGGCCCATGGGCGATGCCCCGTGCGCGGGTCGGTGAGCCCCACCGGCTTGAGCGTGCCGAAGCGAGGCGCGTCGTGTCCCTTGCGGGCGATCTCCTCGATCGGCTGGCACGCCTGGAACAAGTCGCGCGTCTCGAAATCGCGACGGATCACGCGCTCGGCGCCCACGAGCTCGTCGACGAAGGCGTCGTATTCCTCGCGAGAGAACGGCGCGTTCAGATAGTCGCCCGCATCGGCGGCGGCGTCCTCGTAGCGGCTCTGGCGGAACAGCTTCGCGTAGTCGAGCGAATCGGCCATGACGATAGGGGCGGCGGCGTCGTAGAAGGCCAGGTGCTCTTCGCCGGCGAGCCGGGAAAGCGACGCGGCCAGCGCGTCGGACGCGAGCGGCCCTGCGGCCACCACGAGCGCATCGGCGCCCTCGGCGGCTTGAACGAGGTCGACGATCTCATCGTGCACGAGATCGATGAGCGGATGCGCCTCCACGAGGGCGGTCACCGCCTCGGCGAACGCCGTCCGGTCGACGGCCAGCGCACCGCCTGCGGGCACGGCATGCAGCTTGGCCTGGGCGTACAGCTGCGATCCCAGCTCGGCCAACTCGCGCTTCAGCATGCCGGCCGCGCTGTCGGGCTTCTCGCTTTTCAAGGAGTTCGAGCACACGAGTTCGGCGCAGCATCCCGTGACATGAACGGGCGTGGGCGTCTTCGGGCGCATTTCGACCAAACGGACCCGCACGCCACGATCGGCGAGCTGCAAGGCCGCCTCGCTCCCAGCGAGCCCGGCCCCTACTATGGTTACTGATTGAGACATGCCGACTAGGATAGCAAAACACAGGCTCCAGCGCATCCGGAAACCCTCGAAACTACGCGCGTTTCTTACCGAACGCGCTCGCTCATCGCGAACAGGGCCTCCGGATACACTTCCTGGCCGTCCGGCCATCCAAGCGCCATCCCGCCGTCGATGATCCGAACGAGCTTCAAATACTCGTCGTCCCGCAGCCGTTCATACGCGCCTCCGCGTTTGAGGAACGACGAGACGTCGAGCCGGCGAAGCTCGCCCGTTTCAAACTCCAGCAGCAGAAGGCAGCCTCCTTCGGCAACGACCTCAACCAGATCGGGTTGGCTTTTGTTCATCACCATCCCGCGCTCTTCATCGAGCACCGGATACCACATGCTACCACCGCCTATCGCAAAGGATCGATCCGAAATGCGGCAAGCCCCTCGCTCATGAGCTTCCAATCGGCCTCCAGCTCCTCTTGATGAAGCACGATCCATGCTCGGAGCAACGCGAGCTTTCGAGGAGGGAAACGGCCGTCGAAAACCCTGCCTTCGAAATCGATAGAGCATTCGAATTCCGCGAACCGAGCATGGATATGAGGCGTATGGTGCCTGCCGTCCGCCTCATTATACATAATGATCACGATGCCGTAGAACATGGATAACGTCGTCATCGCGCTCCTCCTCTCTCATCTCACCGCCGGACCCCAGCGGCCGTCGGGGTGGCGGGCGACGGTGCCGGCGAGCTCGGCTTCGACGAGGCGCTCCATGAGCCAGGATCGCGCATCCTCCCCGCCGCACGATGAGGCGGCGATCGCGTAGAGCTGCTCCATGCTCAGCGGCTCGGCGCGCAGCGCGTCCGCCACCGGGTTCGACGGCTCGTCCGCACGCGGCGCACCGGTGCGCTCGACGGAAGGGACGGTCTCCTGCTTCAGGCATCCGAACAGCGAGAACAGCGCATCCTCGAACGTCTCGTCGTCGATGACGGGCGTCGCGCCCTGGTAGATGAGGCGGTTCGCGCCGCGCGAGGACACGGCCGTTATGGCGCCGGGCACCACGAGCACGTCACGGTTCGCCGCCAGCGCCTCGTCGGCCGTGGAGAAGGTTCCCGACGGCAGTCCCGCCTCCACGATGAGCGTGGCGCGGGCGAGCCCGGCGATGAGGCGGTTGCGCAGGCGGAAACGGTACGGCTTGGGGTCCTCGTCCCACGCGTGCTCGGAGACCACCGCCCCGCCCTCGTCGACGATGCGCTGGAACAGCCCCTCGTGCTCGGCGGGGTACAGCCGGTCGCACCCGCCGCCCAGAAACGCCACCGTGCGCCCGCCCTCCTCCAGCGCGGCCGCATGCGCCGCCGCGTCGCAGCCGCGCGCCCCGCCCGACACCACTACGATGCCGCGCCGGGCGGCCAAGGCCGCGAAGCGCTTGGCGCACCCGCGCCCGTACGGCGTGGCCCTGCGCGCGCCCACGATGGCGATGCCCTCCTGGAGCGCGAAAGGATCGCCTACCACGTACAGCCGATCCGGCGGCTGCGCCACGCTTTCCAGCGCAGAAGGGAAGCCTTCTCCGCCGCTGGCGAGCACCGTGCGCTCGCCAGCGAGCGCGCTCACGATTCCCCCTCGCGCAGGCGGAAGCCGATGGCCTCGCACAGATGGCTGCGCTCCACGCGGGCGTTCTCTTCCATGTCGGCTATCGTGCGCGCGAGCGCGAGCGTGCGCATGATGGCGCGGCCGCTCAGGCGCCCCGCCTTCGCCGCGCCCTCGAGGAAGCCCTCGTCCTGCGTCGTCAGCGCGCAGGCCCGAACAAGCGCCTCCGACGTGAGCGCCTTGTCGTCCTCCCCGTTTCGCGCGCGCCGCCACGACGCGAACTCCCGCGCGCGCAGCACATCGCGGCGCAGCTCCTCGGAGCTCGTGCCGTGCCCGGTGGCCAGCACCTCGCCGGGCGGGATCCTGCGCACCGCGATATGCACGTCGATGCGGTCCATGATGGGTCCGCCGATGCGGTTGCGGTAGAGCTGCATCTGCCGGTGCGTGCACGTGCACGGCTCCTCCTCGTCGCCGTAGTAGCCGCAGGGGCACGGGTTGGTGGCCGCCACCAGCATGAACCGCGCCGGGAAGTCGACGTTGCCGTCGGCGCGCGTGAGGGTGATCCGCCCCGACTCCAGCGGCTGGCGGATGCCCTGGAGAACAGACGGGCTGAACTCGGCGAGCTCGTCGAGGAACAGCACGCCGTTGTTCGCGAGCGATATCTCGCCGGGACGCAAGGGCGAGCCGCCGCCGACCAGCCCCGCCAACGTGGCCGAGTGGTGCGGGCTGCGAAACGGCCGCACCCCGCCCAGGATCGGTTCCACCTCCTCGCCGGCGACCGAGTGCACCACCGCCGTCTCGATGGCCTCGGCCTCCGACAGCGGCGGCAGGATGGACGGCAGCCTCGACGCAAGCATGGTCTTGCCCGAACCGGGCGGTCCCGTCATCAGCACGCCGTGGCCGCCCGCCGCCGCGATCTGCAAGGCGCGCTTCGCCATGTCGTGGCCGGCGATGTCCCGGAAGTCAAGCGCGGGCGCACTGCTCGGCTTCGCCGCGCCGGCCACGGCCGGGAACGGGCCCGTCCTGAACCCCGCCAGCGACTTCGCCGCACGGCGCACCAACCCGTCGAGCGCGACGAAACCCTGGTCGACCGGCGCGCATACGAGGTCGACGCCCAACCGCTGCGCGCACAGCGCGTAGGCCAGCAGCCCGGCCACCGGGCGCACCGCCCCCTCGAGCGACAGCTCGCCCACGAACAGCTGGCCGCGCACCGCGCGCGGGTCTAACTGCCCCGAAGCGCACAGGATGCCCGCCGCGATGGGCAGGTCGAACCCCGACCCCGTCTTGCGCAGGACGCCCGGCGCCAGGTTCACCACCACCTTGCTGGCCGGCAGCGAGAAGCCGCACGAGCGCAGCGCCGCCTTCACCCGCTCGCGCGATTCCTGCACGGAGGCGTCGGCCAGGCCGACGATGGAGAAGCCGGGAATCCCGTTCGCCATGACCACCTCGACATCGACCGGAACGGCTTCCACGCCGCGCAGCGTCGCGGACTGCACGACGCACTGCCCCCGCACGCTCATCGGCCCGAGAACGCGTTGATGTGGTGGCGGATCATCGCGCGGTCGGGCGAGATCGCCACGATGGACACGATGTCGAAGCGCACCGGCACGTCCACCACGTGGAAGCCTTGCAGGAACAGCGCCGCGATGCGCTCGTAGCGGTCGCGCTTGGCCTCGTCCACCGCTTCCGCCGGCATGCCGTAGTCGCAGCTCGACCTGGTCTTCACCTCCACGAACACGACGCTGTCGCCGTCGCGCGCGATGATGTCGGCCTCACCCGCCGCGCACGTCCAGTTGCGCTCGACGATCTCGTAGCCGCGCCGGTCGAGGAAGCGAGCGGCGGCGTCCTCGCCTCTACGCCCCAGCTCCGCGTTGCGCTCCCCCACCGTCTTCTCGCGATCCTGCGCCCGTTCGCCCCGTTTCGCACGCCGCTTGGCCCCCGAGCCTACTCCTCGCCGCTCGCCCGCGCCGGCCTTCTTTCCGCACGTCGCCTGCTCGCCGTCCTGCCATTCGATCGTTGCCGCCGTATCCTGATACATGGCACCACGCCCCTTTCGTCTGTGCTTCCATGATAAGGATGCCGTCTTACGCGGCGATGGCACGTATCCAGCGAAACGCACTGCGAAACCTTCCCGGAAAGACACGCCGTTTCCATGCGAATGACACGCGCCTTGCCTCCGTTTCCAACGCGGATCGAACGTATCGTCCATGCGCTTTCGACGCAGATTCCGCACCGAAGAGAAGCCGCAGATGGAAAAGCCGTCCAGCTTGCACCCGAAGGCGCGCCGAACGGCTCGCAAGCGTGGAAAACGCAGCGGTGGAAACGTGTGGAAGGACGCGGAGGCGCTAGAACAGGGCAGGTTGCGTGAAGGCCGTGCAGAACGTTGCGCGATGGATGGGCGTGAGACCGTAGCGCTTGATGGCCTCGATATGGGCCGCGCTCGCGTAGCCCTTGCAGGCGTCGAAGCCGTATTCGGGGTACTCCTCGGCGTAGCGGCACATGAGCGCGTCGCGCTCCACCTTCGCCACGATGGAGGCGGCGGCGATCGAGGCGCATTTCCCGTCGCCCTTCACCACGTTCACCTCGCGCTCGTCGAGGCGCATCGGGTTGCCGTCGAGCAACACCACGTCGGGGCGCACGCCCGCTTCCTCGATGCGTCTGATCGCGCGTCGGAACGCCAGCGCGAGCGAGGCCGTCATACCGCAAGCGTCGATGTCGGACGCCTCCACGTACTCGACCGTCCAGGCCACGGCCACGGCCTTCACCTGCACGGCGATGCGCTCGCGCGCCTCAGGTCTCACCTGCTTGGAGTCGTTGAGGCCCTCGATGAACGGTTCGGCGGGCAGCACCACCGCGCCCACAGCCAAAGGCCCGGCGAGCGGCCCGCGCCCCACCTCGTCGAGACCTACGATCACGCCGTCGCCGCGCCCTGCAGCCAGCGCGCGCTCGAACGCGTACAACGATGCCAGTCGCTGCCGTTCCGCCGCCTCGGCCGCCAGACGCGCCCGAGCCCGCTCCACGGCGTCGCGCACGCCCTTGCGCGCGTCGGCCACGAGCGAGCGCTCGAGCACCGCGAACTCGCGCTCGTCGGCCTCGTGCAGGCGTTGCTTGATATCGGCGACGGTCGGTCCCATGAATCCCCCTCGACATGCTCTTCTTCGACCGACCATGATACCAGAAAGGCGCTGCGCGGCCTCGCCCGCCCCTGTAAAAAAGGAACCCCCGCCGTCCGGAAGGACGACGGGGGTTCCTGCAAATCTGAAGCGTATAGAAGGCCTAGCGGTACGCCTTCTCCTTGATCTTCGCGGCCTTGCCCACCTTCTTGCGCAGGTAGTACAGCTTGGCGCGGCGCACATCACCCTGACGCACGACCTCGATGCGCTCGATCTTCGGGGAGTGCACGGGGAAGGTGCGCTCCACGCCGATGGAGAAGCTGATCTTGCGAACGGTGAACGTCTCGCGATTCGAAGCGCCCTGGCGACGGATGACATCGCCCTGGAACACCTGGATACGCTCGCGGTTGCCCTCGGTGATGCGGTAGTGAACCTTCACGTTGTCGCCGACGTTGAACTCGGGGACGTCCTGTTTGATCTGCTGCTGTTCGATGGCGCGAATGATATCCATGACCCGTTCCTTCTTATATATTCAATGAAACCTAATTGCATGTCGTCTAGTAAAGACACGATTGGATAGTATACCGTCAACGGAACGGTACTGCAAGGAAAAACCTGGGCACATGCGCAAAAACTTGGGCTCTCCACGCATAATGCCGAATTCCGCCGCGCTTCCGGCCCGGTCTTCCGATGCGCACGGCCTCTACAGGAGCATGAGCAGCGCGTACGCGGCCACACCCGAGACGGCGCACCACAGAAGCGATTTCGTCTTCCAGGCGACGAGAGCCACCGCAAGCGCGGCGATCAGGGGTGCGGCTGCCGGCCACAGGCCTGCGTCGAACATGCCGGGCGTCAAAAGGTCGTTCGCGACGAGCGCGGCGAACGCAGCCGGCGGAATGAAGCCGAGCGCCTGCCCGACCCCTTCCGGCAGTTCCTTGCCCTTGAGAACGAACAGCGGCACCACGCGGCAGACCAGCATGGTGATTGCGCAGCACCCCAGCACGATGAAGTAATCGCCCCAGCCCATCGGTTCCATCAGCCGCGCTCCTTCGCCCACGTGAACAGCAGCGCCGCCATCACGCCCACGAGCGCGCCCACGAGTATGGCGGGGCCCGAAAGCCCGATGGTCTTGCATGTGTACACGCCCAGGATGGCGAACGCCGCAGCCACCACGTTGGCCGGCGTCACCTTCTGCGTGACGAGCAGGCAGATGAAGATGGACGTCATGGCGAAGGAGGCTATGGCCAGCGGGATGCCCACGGCGTTGCCCACGAGCACGCCGGCCACGTTCGACAGCGCCCACGAGCTTTGCGAGAAAAGGTTCACGAGCGTGGCGCGGCCAACCGACCAGCCGCCCTCCTCGAACTTCGCCGTGTTCACACCGTAGCTTTCGTCGGTCACCGTAGCCGCGAACAGAAACGCGAGGCGTTTCTTCACACGCTCGCAGCGCGGCGCGAACGAGGCCGAGTACAGCATCTGGCGTGTGTTCACCAGCGACACGCTGGCGATGATGGACGCGAGCGGCGAGCCGGCCAGCCACATGTTCGGGATCATGAACTGGCCCGCGCCCGAGTAGAACACGGCCGACAGCAGGAACACCTGCAGCTCGTTCATGCCGATGGAAGCGCTCAGGATGCCGCAGGGTATGCCGATGGCGACGTAGCCCAGCATGATGGGCAGCGCCGCCGAAAACGATTGCCTGATGTGATCCCCGGAAAGCATAGTTAGACGATTATACAATTCTTGTGCACCTGCGCAACGAAGAAATGTCCTTAGGCCGAGGGAACCTAGTAATGCAGCGCGTTGGGGATGAACAGCCTTTGGTAGAGGTTCTTGGCGTAGCGGTCGGTCATGCCGGCGATGAAGTCGGTGACGGCGCGCAGGTCGTCGCCCTCGGAGATGGCGCGGTACTCCTGCGGAACTTCGCCCGTGTGCGCCACGTAGTAGTCGAACAGGTCGTCCACGAGGTGCGTCGCCTTCGCCACCTCGTCGGTGACGGCAGGGGCGCTGTACACGCGCTCGAACAGGAACGACCGCAGCTCCATCATGGCGTTCCACACCGCGTCGCTCATGCGGATGTCGTCGACGGCGGCCGACGTCTCCACCATGTCGAGCACGAGCGTCTCGATGCGCGACGAATGGTCGGGGCCCAGCATGGCGTGCGTCGACGCCGGCAGGTCGACCTCGCGCAGGATGCCCGCGCGGATGGCGTCGTCGATGTCGTGGTTGACGTACGCGATGCGGTCGGCCGTGCCCACGATGCGCCCCTCCAGCGTCTCGGCGCGCAGGTCGCCGGTGTGGTTGAGGATGCCGTCGCGCACCTCGGACGTGAGGTTCAGTCCCTTGCCGCCGTTCTCGATGCGCTCGACCACGCGCAGGCTCTGCTCGTTGTGGCGGTAGAGCGCCTCCGCCTCGGGCGATGCCGGGTCGATCCCCTTGTGGCGCGCCAGGCAGCGCGCGAGCGCCTCCTCCCCCGTATGCCCGAAGGGCGTGTGCCCCAGGTCGTGGCCGAGCGAGATAGCCTCGGCGAGATCCTCGTTCAGCCCCAACGCGCGGGCGATGGTGCGGGCGATCTGCGCCACCTCCAGCGTGTGCGTGAGACGGGTGCGGAAGTGGTCGCCCTCGGCGGCCAGGAACACCTGCGTCTTGTGCGACAGGCGGCGGAAGGACTTCGTGTGGAGGATCTTATCGCGGTCGCGCTGGTAGTCGGTGCGCAGGATGTCGGGCTCGGCGGATCGGTCGCGGCCGTCGCTCTCGTCGGCGAACGCCGCGTCGCGGGAAAGCTCCACGTGCTCGCGCTGCTCTTGGTCCTCGCGATGGATGATGCGCATAAGGCCCTCCTTTTCCGTCGCCCGTCCGTCGGCGACCTGCAGGATCAGTATACCAACTTATCCGGCTCGAACGCGCCGCGCTCCGTGACGATGCGCGTGATGAGGCCGGCCGGCGTCACGTCGAAGGCCGGGTTCCACACCTCGACGCCCTCGATCGCGACGGGCAGGACCTCGGAGGCATCGCGCTCTTCGATGGGGATGCCCGAGCCGTCCGCGATTGCGGGGTCGATGGTGGAGGTGGGCGCGGCCACGTAGAACGGGATGCCGTGATGGCGGGCGAGCACGGCCACGCCGTACGTGCCGATCTTGTTCGCCGCGTCTCCGTTGGCGGCGATGCGGTCGGCTCCCACGATCACGGCGTCCACCTCTCCTTTAGCCATGAGGCTTGCGGCCATGTTGTCGCAGACGAGCGTGCAGGGAACGCCCGCGCGCGCCAGCTCCCACGACGTGAGGCGCGCGCCCTGCCCCACTGGGCGCGTCTCGTCGGCGTACACGCGCTCGATCTTGCCCTGCTCGGCCGCGGCGTATACCACGCCGAGCGCCGTGCCGTAGAACGCCGTCGCCAGGCTTCCGGCGTTGCAGTGCGTGAGCACGCGGCTGCCCTGCCGCAGCAGCGCGGCTCCGTGCGCGCCGATGGCGCGGTTCGCGGCTTCGTCCTCGGCCTCCATGCGCTTCGCCTCCGCGAACAGGGCGTCGGCCACGGCCGCAGGAGCCGCGCCCCCGTCGAGCGCAACACGCGCGCGGCCCAGCACGCGCTCGACCGCCCAGCGCAGGTTCACCGCGGTCGGGCGCGCGCAGGCGATCTCCTCGGCCGTCCGCTCGAGCGCGGCGCGGTATGCGGAAACCTCGCCCGCGCCCGTGGCGCCGCCGGCGGCCTCCCGAGCCCAAAGCGCCACGGCAGCGGCGCCCGCCACGCCGATGGCGGGCGCGCCGCGCACCGCGAGCGTCTTGATCGCGTCCACCACCGCCCCCCAATCCGCGGTTCGCTCGATCGCGAGCTTGCCGGGCAACAGGCGCTGGTCGACGTAGGCGAGCGTCGCGGCGCCGTCGGCGGCGCGCGCCAGCTCCACGGTGCGCGGGAGACGGTCGAGTCGGAGGTTCGCGGTCACGGGGCTTCCTTTCCTTCGGAGACCACCATTCTAACGGAAAGCGCCCGAGCGCGGCGAGAGGACGTCGCGCCGCGCCGACCGACGGGACGGGGAATGCCCTCCGAACGATCGACCGTCCGATTGGCAACCGGCTCGTGACGGTTCGATCGACGCGAGCCGCGGACGGGTATCGTGGAAGCGAACACCGTCGCAACGACCGCGCAAAGGAAGCTCCATGCCGAACACTCAAGCACCCGTCAAACCGCCCGCATCCCGACCCTGGCAGGCGGAGCCCCTTTCCGACGTCCTCCTCGAGCTCGACTCCTCGCTCGAAGGGCTGAGCGAGCTCGAGGCCGCGCGCCGCCTCGCCGAGACGGGCCCCAACGAGCTGAACGCGAAGCCGCCGCGCACGCTGGCGCAGATGGCGCGCGAGCAGCTGACCGACCCCATGATCCTCATCCTCCTCGTGGCGGCCGTGCTGTCGGCGCTTCTGCAGGAATGGGCCGAAGCCGGCATCATCTTCGCCATCGTGGTGGTGAACGCGGTCATCGGCATCGTGCAGGAGCGCAAGGCGCAGTCCTCGCTCGAAGCGCTAAGATCGATGAGCGCGCCCGAGGCGCGCGTCGTCCGCGACGGCGTGGAGATGGTGGTGCCCGCGCGCGACCTCGTGCCGGGCGACCTCGTGCAGCTGGGCGACGGCAGCATGGCGCCCGCCGACCTGCGTCTGGTCGAAGCGGCCGGGCTGCGCATGCAGGAAGCCGCGCTCACGGGCGAGTCGGTGCCCGTCGAGAAGGACGCCTCCACCGTGGTTCTGCCCGGCGCGCCGCTGGGAGACCGGTCGAACATGGCGTTCGCCACCGCCATCGTCACCGCGGGACGCGGGGCGGGCATCGTGGTGGCCACGGGCATGGGAACCGAGGTCGGGCACATCGCCGGCATGCTGGAAGGCGACGAGGAGCTGGACACACCCATCAAGCGCAAGCTGGCCTCGTTCGGCAAGATCCTCACCATCGTGGGCGTGGCGGCGGCGCTGGCGGTGCTGGCCGTCGGCCTGGCCTACGGCCGCCCGTTCGCCCCCTTGCTGCTGCTGGCCGTGTCGCTGGCCATCTCGGTGATCCCCGAGAGCCTGCCCGCCACCGCCACCATCACCATGGCGCTGGGCGTGCAGCGCATGGCCCGCCACGAGGCGCTCGTGCGCCGCCTGCCGGCCGTCGAGACGCTGGGCGGCGCCACCGTCATCTGC
>ERZ1673736.4612-NODE-4612-length-10998-cov-15.017454_pt1 | contig 10998 bp, 9 predicted proteins | sample MGYA00580212_ERZ1673736 | MGnify/ENA primary metagenome ERZ1673736 (study PRJEB41218, sample SAMN15661752) | gut metagenome | host: Homo sapiens | place: Canada: London | collected 2015-08-20/2019-03-30 | study: EMG produced TPA metagenomics assembly of... | reverse complement strand
CCACGCAGCTTCCCCATATTGTACGCCGTGTAACGGCTCAGGCATTGGGAATCCCAGTTGGTAAGGTTCGCGTGATTAAGCCCTATATCGGAGGCGGTTTTGGTAACAAGCAGGATGTACTTTATGAGCCGTTAAATGCTTTCCTTTCCATGAGTGTAGGCGGTAGGGCGGTCCGGATGGAGATCAGCCGCGAGGAAACCATTTCCGGAACCCGTACCCGCCATGCGATCAAGGGCGTGTGCAAGGGTATTGTTACAAAGGACGGAACCGTACTTGCAAGACAGATGGAGGCCTTTGCCAATAACGGCGGCTATGCCTCCCATGGTCACGCTATCTGTGCCAACTGCGGAAATGTATTTAAGGATCTGTATAAAGACCGGCTGGGTACAGAGGTAGACTGCTGGACCGTTTATACCTCTTCCCCTACGGCAGGAGCCATGAGAGCATACGGCATCCCCCAGGCAGATTGGTTTGCAGAGTGTCTGACAGATGATATGGCAGATGCAGTCGGTATGGATCCCTGTGAATTCCGCTTAAAGAACTGTCTGGATGCAGGCTTTGTGGATCCGGCCAACGGTATTACATTCCATACATATGGCCTGACCGAGTGCATTAAAAAAGGCCGGGAGTACATTCACTGGGACGAAAAGAGAGAGGCCTATAAGAATCAGACCGGACCGGTGAGAAGAGGTGTGGGAATGGCGATGTTTATTTACAAAACAGGCGTTTATCCCATTTCTCTGGAAACTGCTTCTGCCCGTATCACTTTAAATCAGGACGGTTCCATCCAGCTTTCCATGGGCGCTACGGAAATCGGACAGGGAGCAGATACCGTATTCACCCAGATGGCGGCAGAGACCACCGGAATCAGCGTAGACAGGGTATATATCAACTCCACACAGGATACGGATGTAACTCCCTTTGATACAGGTGCTTATGCGTCCCGTCAGACCTATGTATCCGGCATGGCCTGCAAAAAGTGTGCCTTAGAGTTCCGCCAGAAGGTCTTAGAGTACGCTGCCTATATGCTGAACCATGATGTGACAGATCTTTCAAAGACTGTCTATGCAGATCTTGTAAAGGAGGCTGCCGGGAAGGTACGTCAGGTTCTGGGGCTTCATGCAGAGGAGGAAATTACCTGGGAGATGTTAGACATTGCGGACAGCCAGGTGGTTGTAAACGGCGGCGATCCGGTACTCTTTGATGTGGCGGTAGTAGCTGATACAGCGTTCTATTCCTTAGACCGCTCCATCCATATTACAGCAGAGACCACGAATCAGTGCAAGGACAATACCTTCGCTTCCGGCTGCTGCTTTGTAGATCTGGAAGTCGATATGCCTCTGGGCCTTGTGACTGTAAAGGATGTGATCAATGTCCATGATTCCGGTATCCTGATCAATCCAAAGACAGCCGCCGGACAGGTGCACGGCGGTATGAGCATGAGCCTTGGCTTTGGACTTTCCGAGGAGCTTTTAGTAGATGAAAAAACCGGAAAACCGTTAAATAATAACCTTCTGGATTACAAGATCCCTACCGCTATGGATGCTCCGGATCTTCATGTGGAATTTATCCAGTTAGACGATCCTACAGGCCCTTATGGAAACAAATCTCTGGGTGAGCCGCCGGCAATCCCGGTTGCTCCGGCGATCCGAAACGCCATCCTTCATGCAACCGGCGTACATATGAATACAGCGCCTATGACAGCCCAGCGTCTGATCGCAGCATTTAAAGAAAAGGGACTTATTTAAGAAGGAAGGAGAAATAAGGCATGTTTGATATAAAATCATTTTACGAGGCAAAGGATGTACAGGATGCTGTGCAGGCTCTGGTAAATGAGCCGGATGCAGAGGTAATCAGCGGTGGTACCGACGTACTGATCCGTGTAAGAGAGGGAAAGGATGCAGGAAAAGCCCTTGTATCTATCCACAATATTCCAGAGCTTAAGGGAGTAAAGGTTCTGGAAAACGGAGATCTCTGGATCGGAGCAGCTACTGCATTTTCCCATATTACAAATGATCCCCTGATCCAGAAGCTGATCCCCATGCTGGGTGAGGCAGTGGATATGGTGGGTGGACCTCAGATCCGCAACACAGGAACCATCGGCGGAAATATCTGCAATGGAGCTACTTCTGCAGATTCAGCTTCTACCATGTGGACCTTAAATGCCAAAGTGATCTTAGTGGGACCGGAAGGGGAGAGAATCGTTCCCATCTGCGAGTTTTATACAGGTCCCGGACGGACCGTAAGAGCCAGAGAAGAGGTATGTACGGGCTTTCTCATTGCAAAAGAGGATTATGAGGGCTGGTACGGCCAGTATGTAAAGTACGGAAAAAGAAAGGCCATGGAGATTGCCACCTTAGGCTGTGCAGTCCGGGTAAAGCTTTCAGAAGACAAGACAGTCATTGAGGATGTGCGTCTGGGCTACGGAGTGGCAGGACCTACGCCCCTTCGCTGCCGGAATGCAGAGGAAGGCTTAAAAGGAGCAAGAGTGGATGACAAAGAGGCGGCAGAGCAGTTTGCAAAAACAGCGCTCACAGAAGTAAATCCCCGTTCTTCCTGGAGAGCATCCAAGGAATTCCGCTTACAGCTCATTGAGGAGTTAGCAAAGCGTGCACTGGCAGAATCTATCACAAGAGCAGGAGGTAATTGCAATGCTTAAGATCATACATATGAAAGTAAACGGAAAAGATCATGAACTGGCAGTGGACGAGAGAGAGTCCCTTTTAGATACTCTGCGTCTGCGCCTGGGGCTGACTTCGGTGAAAAAGGGCTGTGAGGTAGGAGAGTGCGGAGCCTGTACGGTACTGGTAAACGGAGAGGCCATTGACAGCTGTATTTATCTGACCATGTGGGCAGATGGAAAGAGCGTAATGACCGTAGAGGGCTTAAAGGGGCCAAACGGCGAGCTTTCTCCGATCCAGAAGGCATTCATTGAGGAGGCTGCCGTACAGTGTGGCTTCTGTACGCCGGGTCTGATCATGAGTGCGGTTGAGATTGTGGGAACGGGAAAAAAGTACAACCGCGAAGAGCTTAAAAAGCTCATTTCCGGTCATCTGTGCCGCTGCACGGGCTATGAGAATATTTTAAACGCTATGGAACGGATTGTGGAAGAAGTATATCAGACCACACATAAAGAAGCATAGAATGAGTGTGCCGGCAGATGTCTGGTCTGGGGAGATAAATAAAGACAGCTGCCGGCATGAGAATGGAGGCGGTAAATCGTATGGGGAAAACAGCAAAAACAGCAGGAAATGCAGCAGACTGCAGTATTAACAACATATACAGACTGGAGGGAAGAGTGCCCATCGGAAAGGCTATTCCCTTTGGACTGCAGCATATTTTAGCCATGTTTGTTTCAAACCTGGCGCCGATCACCATTATTGCGGGAGCGTCCAAGACGCCGCTTACACCGGCCCAGCTGGGTATGCTTCTGCAGAACGCCATGTTTGTAGCAGGCATTGCTACCATGATCCAGCTTTATCCCATCTGGCGGATCGGATCAAAGCTTCCTGTGGTTATGGGTGTAAGTTTTACCTTCGTAACGGTGCTCAGTACCATTTCAGCCAATTACGGCTATCCGGCTGTAGTAGGAGCGGTTCTGGTGGGAGGTCTCTTTGAAGGAACCTTAGGACTGATGGCAAAATACTGGAGAAAGATCATTACTCCGATCGTAGCGGCCTCTGTAGTAACAGCCATCGGTTTTTCACTCTTTACAGTAGGAGCCAGATCTTTTGGCGGCGGTTATAATGATGATTTCGGTTCTGCCCAGAACCTGATCCTTGGAACCGTAACACTGGCTACCTGTCTTTTGTGGAATATTTTTGCAAAGGGATATCTAAAGCAGCTTTCCGTTTTAGCCGGCCTGGTAGTAGGATATATTCTGGCGATCACCATGGGAAAGGTAGATCTGTCTATGATCATGTCCGGCGGAATCATTTCCCTGCCCCATCTGATGCCCTTTAAGCCGGAATTTTATCCGGGAGCTATTATCTCCGCATGTATCATTTTTCTGGTGTCTGCGGCTGAGACCATCGGCGATACCTCTGCTCTGGTAGCAGGCGGATTAAACCGGAAGATCACAGGAGAGGAAATCTCAGGTTCTCTGGGCTGCGACGGCTATGGTTCCGTTATTTCCGGTCTCTTTGGATGTCCTCCTGTAACTTCTTTTTCACAGAACGTAGGCCTTGTCAATATGACAAAGGTAGTGAACCGTTTTACGATCATGACGGGCGCTGCCTGCATGATTTTAGCAGGACTTCTTCCGCCGGTGGGAAATTTCTTTGCTTCCCTTCCGGACGCAGTATTAGGCGGATGTACGATCATGATGTTTGGAACTATCTTAACCTCCGGTATTCAGATGGTGGCTGACTGCGGTTTCTCTCAGAGAAATATTACCATTGCAGCGCTGTCCTTATCCATCGGAATCGGTTTTACCACAGCCAGCGAGGTCGGGATCTGGAATATCTTCCCGCCGATGATCCAGTCCGTATTTTCTGCCAATGTGGTAGCGGTAGTGTTTGTAGTATCTATTATTTTAAGCCTGATCCTTCCAAAAGATATGGACGTGAAAAAGATCGATCAGCAGTAGCGGCCAGAATGGAGGCAGCTTCGTATACTTGCCAGAAAAGAAAATATATGAGATAATAATACGCGGTTTAGCTTCTTTGGGGCTGGCCGCGTATTTTCTCTCGGGAAAGAATATGGGGCCATTGTTTTAGAAGAAAGGGACATACATATGAAGAAAAAACTGAGAGGTCTTTTTAGGATCATCTTTGGCAGGACTGCTTTTGTAATGGCAGGGCTGGGGCTGCAGCTTTGGGTATTTATAGCGGCGTTTAAGTTTTTGAATGGGTATCTTCATTATTTTTATATTCTCTGTGTGCTTTTAAGTGCTCTTGCAGTGATCGCCATTTTAAATGAACCTATTGATTCCAGCTTTAAGATGGCCTGGATCATACCGGTACTCGTGATACCGGTGTTCGGCGTACTTTTATACATTTTCGTACAGATGCAGTTTCAGACCAAAGCTCTGGCCAGACGTCTGGCAGCATCCACTGCCAAAACAAGACCCTATCTGAACCAGAATGAGGATGTGAGGAAGGAACTTGAGGCTCTGGACGGCCGTACGGCCGGACTGGCGGATTACCTGGAACGTATGGCTGGAGCGCCGGTATATAAAAATACGGACATCGAGTATTTTCCCCTGGGAGAGGATATGTTCGTACGGTTGATGGAAGAGCTGAAGGCGGCAAAGCATTTCATTTTTATGGAGTTTTTTATCATTGACAGGGGATATATGTGGGATGAGATCTTAAAGGTTCTGGAGGAAAAGGTAAAGGAAGGAGTAGAAGTCCGGGTGATGTATGACGGAATGTGCTGTCTGATGCTTCTTCCGTTTCACTATCCCAGGCAGCTGGAACGGAAAGGGATCCGCTGTAAAATGTTTTCTCCCATTATCCCGGTGCTTTCGACCCATCAGAATTACAGGGATCATCGAAAGATTGCAGTCATTGATGGCCGCTGTGCCTTTACCGGAGGAGTAAATCTGGCAGATGAATATATTAACCGCAAAGTGCGCTTTGGCCACTGGAAGGATACGGCTCTGATGGTAAGGGGAGATGCGGTAAAGAGCTTTACCATGATGTTTCTTCAGATGTGGGATGTGACAGAGAAAAAGGAAGAGGATTACAGGAAATATCTTTCTCCTCCGGCAGGAGAAGCCGCAGCCGGACGGATGGAGAAAGGCTATGTGATCCCCTATGGGGACAGCCCCTTTGACAAGGAACAGATCGGCGAGCAGGTCTATCTGGACATACTCAGCCAGGCAAAGGAATATGTCCACATTATGACGCCGTATCTGATCCTGGATGACGGCATGAAGGACGCCCTGTGCTATGCGGCAAAACGGGGAGTGGAGGTTATTATCATCATGCCTCATATTCCGGATAAGAAATATGCCTATCTGCTGGCCAGAACCTATTATCCGGAGCTTTTAAAGGCAGGAGTCCGGATTTTTGAATATGAACCGGGCTTTGTCCACGCGAAGGTTTTTGCCAGTGATGATGAGAAAGCCACGGTGGGAACCATCAACCTGGATTTTCGCAGTCTGTACCTGCATTTTGAGTGCGGCACTTTTTTATACCGCAATCCGGTTATTGAAAAAATCGAAGCGGATTATCAGGAAACACTAAAAAAATGTATTCCGGTCACCCTTGAAACCTGTTATAGCTACAGCTGGCTGGGCCGCAAGGCAGGAAGGCTGCTGCGTCTGATCGCGCCTCTTATGTAGGCGCTTTTTGTTTATCAAAAAATACACAGCCAGAACACAAAATCGTCACAAACGGATGGTACATTAGTGACAGTTAATCATTGATATGTATAATTACTTAGAGGAGTTTATGTATGAAAGGTTCCAAATCCTATGGCCGCTTTATCTGCGGTTCTCTGGCTGTTTCGTTTGCCGTTTCGCCCTTTTTGTCTCTTACAGTGCTTGCAGACAATATTTCCAGCGCCAATTTTGACCTGCGCCGTCAGGTAGTAAAGCTTACAGGAATCATGGAGATTTCCAGCTTCCGGGGGCAGATCACAAGAGGAGATTTTGCGAAGATGCTGGTAAAGGCGTCCAGCTACCGGGAAAATCTTCCTTCTTCCAGCGTGTCGGTATATGCGGATGTGCCGGCAGACCATCCAAACGCGGTCTATATCCGCGTGGCAGCTTCTCAGGGCTGGATGAGCGGATATCTGGGCGGCAATTTTAAACCGGAGGAGCCTGTTTTATATAAGGACGCAGTGAAGGCCGTTTTAACGCTGTTAGGCTATACGGACGAGGATTTTACAGGAGAGATGGTTAGTTCCTGAATTTCCAAATTTAACCATCTGGAGCTGAATGAAAATGTGAGCTGTCAGGCAGATGAACCGATTACGGAAACGGACTGCATGAATATTTTTTACAATCTGCTGAAAACAGAAAAGAAGGACAGCAATGAGATATACGGAAGCGTTCTGGACTGCGAACTGAATGCAGACGGAGAGATCAATCCCATTTCCATTTTGGAGGATGAGCGCAAAGGCCCCATCCTGGTTCATAAGAACTTCAGCGTGGCCCAGTCCGTGCCCTTTGATACGGAGGATGCCAATGTATTTTTAAACGGCGTGGAAAGCACGCTGGCGGCGGTAAAGGCTTCCCAGCAGCAGGCAGGCTTTGCAGTGCTGTATTACAATGTGAAGTCAAAAACCATCTGGGCGTATACGACCACCGGCTGGGATACAAAGGACGATTCGGGAAACAACACCTATGTGCTCATCAAGGGCGAGATTAAAAATATCTACTATCAGTCCACGGATGTGATGACGCCGACCTCGGTGCGCATCGAGGTGGATGAGGCAAATTCAGATGATGATTTTGACACCAGCGAGGATGTGGATTCCGACGGCTACCTGAATATCAGTCTGGATTCTTCGGAACTTCAGTATCTGTTTTCCATCTATGGAAATCTGGAAGTGGGGGATGATGTAGTGCTGGTATGCAGCCGAAGCGGCAGCAAATACACGGCAGTGGATGCGATTGAATATTAGGGAGAGATGAGATGAAAAAGAAAAAAGTATGGATCCGCCTGCTGGCTGCTTTTCTGGCTCTGGCGGTCATTCTGACAGGCCTTATGATATGGAAAAATAAACGGGCAAAGGCGGCAGCAGCAGTTTCTGCTCAAAGCCACAATACAGCCGTAGCGGAAAAGAGAACCATTATATCGGAGCTGTCGTCCTCCGGTACGCTGGCGGCAAAGGATACTTACAGCATTACCTCTATGGTAGAGGGGGAAGTGATTTCTGCTGCGTTTGGGAAGGAGATCAGGTAGAAAAGGATCAGGTGCTCTATGAGATTGATAAATCCAGCATGACAACGGAGCTTACGAGCGCTGAAAATACCCTGACCCGGTCCCAAAGCTCCTATGAGGATGCCCTGGAGGATTATAACCAGGCCTTAAGCGACTACAGCGGAAATACCTATAAGGCTTCGGAATCCGGCTATATTAAGGAACTTTATATCAGTGCAGGAGACAAGGTAAACGGAGGTACAAAGCTGGCAGATCTGTACAGTGATGATGTGATGGAGATTCGAATCCCCTTTCTTTCCGGCGAGGCGGCTCAGATCGCGCCGGGAAGCCCGGCTGTCTTAACACTGGCAGATTCAGGAGAACAGATCGAGGCGTCGGTAAAGGCAGTTGCCAACCGTGAGGAGGCTCTCTCCGGAGGGCGTCTGGTACGGTATGTTACTTTTACGGTGACAAATCCGGGCGGATTGACTGCTTCTACCAGAGCCGCCGCCAGGGTGAGAGAATGGATCGGAAGCGAGGAAGGTCTTTTTGAGGCTTCCATTGATACGGCGATGGAGGCAGATCTTTCGGTGAGTGTGGAAATAGAGGCGCTTCTGGTAAATGAGGGAGACTATGTGACAAAGGGAACTCCCATTTTCAAAATGACGGCAAAAACAGCGGATAAGCTGATCCAGAGCTATAAGGACAGTCTGGATAAGGCCCAGGAGAGCGTGGAGTCGGCCCAGAGCCATTTGGAGAGCACTCAGGACAGCTATGACAATTATACGATCACAACTCCCATTTCCGGCCAGGTCATCACAAAGAATTATAAGGTGGGGGATAATATTACAAAGAATACCAGCAATACGACCGTTCTGGCAGTAATCTACGATCTGTCCAGCCTTACCTTTGAAATGTCCATTGACGAGCTGGATATCAGTAAAGTAGAGGTGGGGCAGAAGGTAACCGTAACAGCGGACGCCTATGAGGGACAGATTTTTTCGGGCACCGTTACAAATGTAAGCCTGGAGAGCACCTATTCCAACGGGGTAAGCACCTATCCGGTAACGGTAACCATGGACGAAGCGGGAGAGCTTCTTCCCGGCATGAATGTGGACGGTGTTATTACCCTGGATCAGGCAGAGGATGTGCTTTCAATTCCCGTAGATGCGCTTATGAGGGGAAATCAGGTCTACATAAAGGACGATACGGTTACCGAGCAGCAGGGGCCGGTTCCTGCAGGCTTCAGAGCCGTGGAGGTAGAGACCGGGCTGATCAGCGATACGTATGTGGAGATAAAAAGCGGTCTTTCCGAGGGAGACACGGTTTATGTGGCAGAATCCAGCAAAAGGAGCGGCGTTATGATGATGATGCCGGCAGGCGGTTTCGGCGGCGGTCCGGGCGGCGGTCCAGGCGGCCCCGGCGGACATAGGTAACGGAAGGTGCAGATGCTTTGGAAAGGATACAGAGTAGTCTATGGAGAGAACGAACGGGCAGTCGGAGGATACACGGCCTCTGATCGAGTTAAAACACATTTGTAAAATTTACCGCCTGGGAGGGGAAGAGATCCGGGCAAGCGATGATGTAAGCATATCCATCCATAAAGGCGAATTTGTTGCCATTGTAGGAAAATCAGGAAGCGGAAAATCGACGCTTATGAACATTATCGGCGCTTTGGATGTGCCTACCACGGGAGAGTATTATCTGGGCGGCGAGGACGTGAGCAGGATGGGAGATAAGCAGCTTGCCAGGATTCGCAACCGGATGATTGGTTTCATTTTTCAGCAGTATAATCTTCTTCCCAAGCTGAATCTTCTGGAAAATGTAGAGCTGCCGCTTCTCTATGCGGGGGCAGGAGCAGAGGAACGAAAAAAACGGGCTATGGCTTCTCTTGAAAAGGTGGGTCTTGCAGAAAAATGGAAAAATATGCCAAATCAGCTTTCCGGAGGCCAGCAGCAGAGGGTATCCATTGCCAGGGCGCTGGCGGGAAATCTCTCCTTAATTCTGGCAGACGAACCCACAGGAGCGCTGGATTCCAAAACCAGCCGGGACGTGCTCAATTTTTTAAAGCAGCTCAATGAGGAAGGAAATACCATTATCATGATTACCCATGATAATTCCATTGCCATGGAGGCAAAACGGGTGATCCGCATTGCGGACGGGCGTAAAATTTTTGACGGAGATGTGAACGATTATGCTGCAATCCTTTAAACTGGCGGTCAAAAGCATATGGGGCAATAAGATGCGCTCCTTTCTTACCATGCTGGGAATTATCATCGGCGTTGCCGCAGTGATTATCCTTGTTAGCCTTGTAAACGGCTATATGGGAACCATTGTGGACAATTTTGCCAGCATGGGCGTAAACCAGATCAATGTAAATGTAACGAATCTGGCCTCCCGTACGGTAAGCGCAGATGAAATGTATGGGTTTTATGAAGAGCATACAGACGTTTTTGGCGCCCTCAGCCCCAATGTTTCCATTTCAACTACTGTTAAAAAGGGAAATGAATCCCTGACCTCGACCAGCGTAGCAGGGCGCAGCGAGCAGTATCTTGAAATCAAGGATTATGAGCTGCAGCAGGGAAGAATATCACCTATTCGGATATTCTTTCCCGTCAGAAGGTCTGCGTGATCGGAGCGTATGTGGCCCAGGAGCTGTTTGGCAGTGCTGAAAAGGCTCTTGGGGATACGCTGAAGGTAGGGGGCTATGCTTATAAGGTAGTGGGCGTAGCAGAAATTCAGGATGAGGACGATATGAGCGACGGAGGCACGGATGATTTTGTATGGCTTCCATATACGGCTTCCATTAGTCTGGCGAGAAGCGCTAATATTAACAGCTACACCTTTACAGTGGCAGATACGGATGATGCGGATGAGGCAAAGACGCTCATTGAGAATTTCCTTTTTGAGATTTTTAAGGATGACGATTACTATAGGGTATCTGCCATGAGTGAAATGCTGGATTCCCTGAACGAACAGATTGCCATGATGAGCGGTATGCTGGGAGGAATCGCCGGGATTTCCCTTCTGGTAGCCGGAGTGGGCGTTATGAACATCATGCTGGTGTCTGTGACTGAGCGGACAAGGGAAATTGGAATCCGAAAATCTCTTGGGGCGGACAAGGGAACCATTATGCAGCAGTTTGTCATTGAGGCTGCCGTAACCAGCTCTTTAGGCGGGATCA
>ERZ1673736.4611-NODE-4611-length-10999-cov-22.912007_pt1 | contig 10999 bp, 9 predicted proteins | sample MGYA00580212_ERZ1673736 | MGnify/ENA primary metagenome ERZ1673736 (study PRJEB41218, sample SAMN15661752) | gut metagenome | host: Homo sapiens | place: Canada: London | collected 2015-08-20/2019-03-30 | study: EMG produced TPA metagenomics assembly of... | reverse complement strand
TTTTTCCGGAAAAATGAGGTTGACATGAGATATGAACATACAGTGAAGGGACGTTTTCTGGAACGTCCCAATCGCTTTATCGCCTATGTGGAGGTAAACGGCCAGCGTGTTATCTGCCATGTAAAAAATACAGGACGCTGCAGAGAACTGCTTACCTCCGGCTGTACCGTGGTGCTGGAATTTCACCCCCACGCCAGGGAAATGGGAAGGAAAACAGAATTTGACCTAATCGCGGTCTATAAGGGAAACCTTCTGATCAATATGGATTCCCAGGCGCCCAACCGGGCTGCCCTGGAATGGATGGAGAACCTCTCCCAAAAGGAGCCAAACGACAACGCGCTCCGGATGCTCCAGCCCTTTGATCCATCTGGGAGCATCTGGCTGCCCCGTAAGATCCGGCGGGAGGTAGTCCACAAAGATTCCCGGTTCGATCTGGCATTTATGCTGGAAAACCAGCAGACCGGAGCCTTAAAACCTGCCTTCATGGAGATAAAGGGCGTAACCCTGGAAGAAAATGGAATCGTCCGCTTTCCCGATGCTCCCACAGAGCGGGGTGTAAAGCACCTTCAGGGCCTGTCCGAAGCTGTTGCCGAAGGCTTTGAGGCCTTTGTGCTCTTTGTCATACAGATGGAAGGAGTAAGGGAATTTCGTCCCAATGATGAAACACACAAAGCCTTTGGGGACGCCCTGCGGGCAGGAGCCAGAGCCGGACTGCATATTCTGGCCTATGACTGTGAGGTAGAGGAAGCTTCCATGAAAATCCGCAGAGAGGTAAAAATCAGTCTCTCTTAAGTCCTGTTATCATATACTATGGTATCAGGGTCAAAAGGATGGATAAAACATGGTATTTCCCTTATGCGATCTGAAAGCCGGAGAAACAGCCCAGGTAGCCTGGATCATATCCGAGCCTGCCATGGAGCGCCGTCTGAGCCGCCTGGGCTTTCGCTTCGGAGAGCCGGTAACCTGTATTTTTAAAAGCAAAACGGCAGGCTTGTCGGCATATCGTCTTCATAAACGGGTCGTTGGGATCCGCCAGCGGACCACCCGTGAAATTCTGGTACGGAAAAACACTTAAAACACGAAAGGATTTACATATGAAGGATCTTACAAAAGGCACACCGGCCCGGATCATGATCAGCTTTGCTGTTCCCGTAGCCCTTGGAAATATGTTTCAGCTGTGCTACAGTCTGGCTGATACCCGCGTAGTAGGAAGCGCCCTGGGAGAAACTGCTCTGGCAGCTGTGGGGGCCACCGCCTCCATCAGCACTCTTTTTATCGGCTTTCTTTCCGGCCTTACAAACGGCTTTTCTCTGCTGATCGCCAGAGAATTCGGCGCAGGAAACGAAGAAGGAGTAAAACGCTTTGCCGCAGGCAGCCTGCTCCTTGGAGCTTTAACTGCCCTGGCCCTCACACTGGCCTGTCTCGCAGGCCTCCCATGGATCCTCGGACTTTTAAACGTGCCCCAGGAGCTTCTTATCCAATCAGACAGCTATATCCGCGTCATTCTGTCCGGACTGTTTGTTACCATGCTGTACAATGCCTGCGCCTCTATACTGCGGGCTGTAGGCGATACAACAGCCCCTCTGCTGTTTCTGATTTTTGCAGCTGTATTAAATGTGGTTTTAGATCTGGTTTTTATCATGTACTTTGGCTGGGGCATAGAAGGAGCCGCCTTTGCTACGGTTCTGTCCCAGGGGGTGGCGGCCTGCTTAAGCCTGATCTATATGTTCTGCAGATACCGGATCTTCCGCTTCTGCCCGGCTGATTTTAAAATATCCGGAGAACAGGTCAAAAAACTCTACGCCTCCGGCCTCTCTATGGCTGCCATGATGTCCCTTGTATTTTTTGGCACCCTGTCGCTCCAGTGCGCCATCAATACCTTTGGCCAGGATATCATCGTAGCCCATACAGCCGCCCGGAAAATTACGGAATTTTGTATGCTTCCCTTCAGCGTCATGGGCGTAACCATGGCAAATTACTGCGGACAGAATACGGGAGCCGGCCGCATGGACCGCATCCGGACGGGAATCCGCCAATCCCTTCTTCTGACCTGGATCTGGGCCGTAGGAATAATCCTTTTAAGCTGGACCATTTCTCCCCGGCTGGCTTCTATGGTTACAGGCTCCCAAAACGAGACGGTTCTCAATACCGCAGCTCTGTATCTGAAGGTCAACACCCTGTTTTATTTTGCTCCGGCTGCTATTTCTATCTTGAGAAACAGCCTTCAGGGCATGGGCGATCATGTGACTCCCATATGCTCCAGCATGATCGAACTGGCTGGAAAAATCATTGCCGCCTTCCTTCTGGCGGATATTTTTAAGTACTGGGGAATCATCGTGGCAGAGCCTGTTGTATGGGTTTTAATGGTTATACCGCTGATCGTGAAAACGAGAGCGCTTCTGCGATGAACGCCCCCGCTCAAAGCAGCGCTCACAGATGGAAAATGGATGATCCCAGGAAAGCTCTCTGCCGCAGATGGAACATTTCCGGGTATAGCTGCCGCATTCTGTGCGCAGGATACGGCTGATCTCCTCCTCTGTGCTCCGCCTTTCATGGAACAGGTTTTCTTCCTGGACAGGAAGTCCTGTCTTCCGTGAAAACTGAAAATAAAGATCCAGCATTTTATAATAGCTTTCCATATCGTAAAGATCCGTTCCCGGACTGTAGGGAAATTCTAGTTCATCCACTTCTCTGTATTCCCGGCAGTAATCCTTCCACAGATCCATCACCAGACGGTTATCAATGTCTACCGAGCAGGTAATAAGCTTATAGATCTCCTGTTTGGTAAATTCTTCCAGATGATCTCCGTGGATCCGCTCAAAGCTCATGTAGAGAGATAACAGCTCATCCACCTCCATTTTTTCATAAATGGCAGGCGCCTCCATACCGGCCCAGATCTTTACCAAAGTGTCAATCTCTGCAGGCAGGTTCAAAAGCTGCTCAGGAAAACCCACATAGGCTTTCATAATGGGAAGAGGGCGGGCGGATAAGCCGTCCTCAATGGTTTCTATATCGTCAATGGCCGTCACAAAGCCCTCGTCATAGAGGCCAAAGCGGCCCGCCCGTCCTGCGATCTGACGGATTTCCTCCGGCAGAAGACTGCGTCTGGCCGTGCCGTCAAATTTTCTTGTTTCCACAAACACGATCCGGCGGATGGGAAGATTTAATCCCATCCCAATGGCGTCTGTGCTTACCACCACCTCCGTCTCACGCTCCAGAAAACGGCGCACCTGCTCCCTCCGGGTAGCAGGCGGCAGGCTTCCGTAGATCACACTGCAGCGCACCCCCTGATTTTCCAGATGGGCGGCCAGAGCCAGAACGGACTTCTTTGAAAATACGATCAGCGCGTCTCCCTTTTTCAGATCCCGCTTCAGGGAGTAGGGCTTCTTCTCAAGGGTAAGGCGCGTACTTCTTTTGTGGCGCACGATCTGAAAGGAATCCCCGCAGCGCTTGATCATCTGCACCATGATATCTTCTGCCTCAGGAGCCATGCACAGGTGGATCTCCTCCGCACGCAGCCCCAGCACAGCACGGGTCCAGTTATGGCCCCGGTAAGGATCTGCTGCCATCTGACATTCATCTACCACGGCTACGTCAAAGTATTCGTGATCATTTAACATTTCCACCGTACAGGCCTGACAGACCGCTCCGGGAACCTCCAGCGTCTCCTCTCCGGTAATCATGGAGCAGGGTACATGTTCACTGTTTAAACGGTCGTAAACCTCCAGCGCCAAAAGGCGAAGGGGGCCGAAATAGGCTCCGTGCTCTGCCTGTTTTAACCGCTCCAGTGCGTCATGTGTTTTTCCGCTGTTAGTAGGGCCGATATGAAGGATAAAACGGCGCTTCATGGCCCGTGTCTCCGGGTATTCATCCTCCGGACGGCGCTTGACCGACTCCCTGATCCCCTTTTTAATGGTTTTGGGGATATAGAAAAGCTGATAAGCCCGTTCCAGTGAATTCGTTAGAAGATATCTGCGGATCCCCTGCATTTTTAATACGTGCTCCAGCTCCTCCTGCGTAAGTTCCGGCAGAAATTCCAGATCCTTTTTTGCCAGATGCTCACAGAATTTCTCCATACACCGGCAATTCTCCTCCCACCGGGTAAGCTGAGGACCGGGCTTTATGCGTCCCTCTTTATGCATCAGGAACGCACAGACTTTTGCCAGCATGGCGTGTATATCGCTTAATTCGTTTGGTTTTATAATTTTTTCCAGACACGCATCATTTAACCGGGACAGACGATTTCGCAGCTCTGCCCCTGTCATGGCCCGGCAGCGTCTGTTGGACGGACCAAAAAACAGTTCCTTATAGCAGTCGGCCAGACAGACGGCGCATTCATTTCTTATTTCCATTAACCGCTCCCTTTCAGACATGCTTATACCATAGTAGTGTCTACGAAATTCTCAAAACCGGAGATGCCAAACTGAGCGCTGATACTGTTAATCCCTTCTGCAATTTCCTCTCTGGAAAAATTGGCGGTATAAAGAGCATCATCATCCAGCTGGTTTAAATACATATAAAATGCCAGAGCCATTTCCAAATACGCCCTGTCACTGGTATCCAGACATTCATACAGCTCATTCTCAGCCCCGTTAATGTCTCCTGCATCTGCCAGATCCTTTAAACGGCGGTAAGCCCGATCCACGGGCGTGTAAGCCGCCTCTGAGAGAGGAAGGTCATAATCAATTTCATTTTTCCCCAGTGCCAGTCCGGCAATGGCCCGAACAAGGTCGGTAATCGTACGCATTACATAATCATCCTGATATGCCATAGTTGTTCACTCCTGATTGTTTGCTGCCCATTCCAGTCCCAGAGAGCAGACCTTTGGGGACTTATTTTCTACTAAGTATAGGGGATACCGCCAGCTGAGTCAAGATGCTTCATTCCCCCTTTGCCTTTCCCTCCCCTTGACTCCCATTTTCCCAGCAATTATAATGGAAAAAATACGAAAGAGAACAAATGTGTATATGAAACTAAATGATAGGAACACAACCCCATTTTCCTTTATAAAAAAACCGGACAAAAAAATGACATCAAGTCTCATTCTGGCCGTTTTATCTGTTCTGCTCCTGGGCTGTGCCAGAACATTTCCTGTATTTGCCCAGTGGTACTCCGTAACCATTTATGCCGGTCTTAAAAATACCATCGCACGGTTTTCCGGCCTTTTTCCATTTTCACTGTCTGAGGCAGGACTTTACCTTCTTCTGGCTTTCTGCCTGTATTGGATACTCCACAGCTTAAAACGCCCTCTCCTGCTTTTTAAAAATGCCTTTTTTCTTGCCTCGCTTTTATTTTTTATCTATACAATAAACTGCGGAATCAATTATTACAGAAAGCCCTTTTCCGAAGAGGCCGGATTTTCTGAAGAATTAAAAAAAGGCAGTACGGCTGCGGAGCTCTATTCGCTCTGCGAATATCTGGTAAAGCAGGTAAATGAAACTGTGCCAGGGGAAGACTCTCCCAAACGCAATGCTTTCTTTTTCCGTTCTATGGGGGAATTGGGACAGGAGGCTATGGCAAATTTGGGGGCTGATTTTCCCCAGCTTGGGGGCTGGTATCCTTACCCCAAACCGTTACTGAATCCCCGGCTTCTATCTGTACAACAGCTTACAGGAATCTACTCTCCCTTTACCATTGAAGCAAATTACAACAGCGAGATGCCATTTTACAATATTCCCCATACGATCTGCCATGAACTTTCTCATCTAAAAGGGTATATGAGAGAAGATGAAGCAAATTTTATCGGATATCTGGCCTGTATCGGATCCGATGCAGAGGCGTTTCAATACAGCGGATATCTGACCGGATGGGTTTATGCGGGAAATGCCCTGGCAAAAGCGGATTTTGAGGGCTACTGCCGCCTGTATGAACAATTAGATCCTCAAGCAATAGAGGACTTAGGAGAAAACAACCGGTTCTGGGACCAGTTTGAAGGAACGGTGGCAGAGGTATCCACGAAAGTAAATGACACCTATTTAAAAGCCCACAGCCAGACCGACGGGGTCAAAAGCTATGGGCGGATGGTGGATCTTATGCTGGTATACTACCGTTCTTTTTGAGAAACTTCTTATAGGTAAGATCCATTCCCAATGCTCCCAGAGGAGCTGTGATAACAATCGCCAGAACTGCTACGGACAGCACCAGTGCTCCGCAGGGAAGCCCCAGGGCCAGGGGCACGGAACCGATGGCAGCCTGAACCGTGGCCTTAGGCAGATAAGCGATGATGCAGAACAGGCGCTCCTTCAAATTCAAAGCGGTTCCGAACAGGCAGAACATGGTGCCCAGAGAACGGAACACAAGGGCTGCAGCAATCATGGCCAGTGCCGGAAGTCCGGCTTCAAGCGTATAGCGGATATCTACAGCGGCTCCAACCAGAACAAAAAGAATAACCTCTGCCGCGATCCACAGTTTTCCAAATTTTTCCGAAAGACGGGATGATACATCTGGAATGCTCCTTATTTTCAGCACGCAAGCTGTACTTACTACAGCCAGAAGACCGGATATGGATACGATTTCCTTCAGCCATGTTTCCACTGCCATCAGCAGAAAGGATACTCCCAGAAGAATAATAACCTTTGTGCTGTTTCTCACATAACGGCCGCAGACATAGGCTTTTTCAAAAAACAGGCTTAAGGCGTACCCGGTTCCCACACCCAAAGCAACCCCAAGGACAATCGAAACAGGCACATTCAGCAGATCCGTTCCATGAACCGCTCCGCCCTGGGCCATGGTGACAAAGGTGGAGAAAAGAACAATGACGAAAATATCATCACAGGATGCTCCTGCCATGATCATCTGAGGGATGCTTTTATCTGTACCGTACCTCTCCTCCATGAGCTGAACCATCCTTGGGATTACCACCGCAGGCGAAACAGCGCTCAGTACAGCGCCCATGACAGCGGCTTCTACCCTTGTAACTCCCAAAATATGGGGTGCAAAAATAAGAAATCCCAAAATCTCAAAGCTGGCGGGAACGCAGGCCATCATAACGGCCGGACGGCCCACCCGTTTTAAATCTGCCAGATTAAGCGACAATCCGGCCTTTAGCAAAATAATGATCAGAGCCATCTGGCGCAGGTCTGCCGATACAGCCAATATGGAAGGATCCAGCAGATTCAGCGCATAAGGCCCCAAAAGGATGCCCGTTAAGAGCATACCGATGATGCGGGGCAGCTTAAGCCGCTGACACACAGCCGCCATAGCCAGCCCCAGCAGAAAAATAAATGACAGGGATGTAAGCATGTTGGTTTCTCCTTAATAAATATGTACCGTCCCGGACTTACCCCTGAAATACATACCTTCTCAGCCGTTCAAAGGCCTCCTTTACACGGCTTAAGGGAAGGGCCAGGTTCATGCGGATGCTCCAGGGACCGAAAAACATCTTTCCGTCCTGCCATGCCACGCCCACATCCCAGCCGGCTTTTTCCACTTCCTCTAGTGTCTTTCCATGTTTCCTGCACCATTCCTCCACATCAATAAACAGCATATAGGTGCCTTCCGGGCGTGAAACCTTTACTCCTTCAAAATGAGTTTCGATATAATCTGCCGCATAATCAATATTTCCCGTAATGGTCGCGCACAGCTCGTCCACCCACTCATATCCCTCCGGCCTGTAAGCGCCGATCAGGGCGTGCATGGACAGCACATTCATCTCATTGTAGTGGGACAGGGAGGACTCCTTCTCTACCCGGTCGCGGATCCAGTCATTGTAAATAATATGGTAGCTTCCGACCAGGCCTGCCAGATTAAAAGTCTTGCTGGGCGCATAGAGAGCCACGGTTCGCTGGCGGGCATCCTCGCTGACGCTCTGTGTGGGGATATGCTTATGGCCCAGAGTGATGATATCCGACCAGATTTCATCTGATACAACAAATACATTGTGCCTCTTAAAAATCTCCATAGCACGTTCGATCTCATCCCGTGTCCACACCCGTCCGACCGGATTATAGGGGGAACAGAAAACAGCTGCATGGATCTTATATTCCACAATCTTTTTCTCCATGTCCTCATAATCCATGCGCCATACATTTTCCTCATCCAGATACAGGGGAGAGTGGACAGCGCGGTATCCGTTATTGGCAAGAGATTTAGTAAAGCCGATATAGGTAGGAGAATTTAAAAGCACATGATCCCCTTTGGAGCAAAATACATTTAAGGCGCTGAGAAGACCGCCCAGCACACCGTTTTCATATCCAATATGCTTCTTTTCCAGATCTCTTACCCCGTTTCTCCTTTCCTGCCACCGGATAATTGCATTAAAATAATCATCGGACGGAGAAAAGTATCCAAACGCCGGATGTCCGATGCGTTCAGCCATAGCCTCCTGGACTGTAGGTACAGTAGGAAAATTCATATCCGCTACCCACATGGGGATGATATCAAAGCCTTCTTTTGGAGGATCCGGTGCGAACCCCGGCATTGTGCCAAGTCCGTCAACTGCAATGGCATCTTTTCCATGACGTTCCATAATGCTTGTAAAATCGTACTTCATCTGTTCTCCTCCTTTTGTCCGGTATTGTCTCCCCATACAAATCTGCGGAAATTCCGCTTAATTGCTTTTGCAAGCACATTCATCTCCACTCCCCGGAGCCGGGATACTTCCCGTAAGGTCTGCTCCAGAGAACTGCGGACTGTAAGTTCAGGCAGAGCTGTATGGAACTGTGACTCCATTATACCATGCTTTTCTCCTTCCTCCCAGGCCCATTTCACAGCCCCAAGACCATCTGTTTCTATGAGAAGCCGATCCTCAGGCACCTGTCTGGCTGCCTCCTGAACCGCCGGATTCCACACCACATCCGGCCCGATAGAGACATAGCAGTCCTGATCCAGATACTCCTCCAGATGCTGTCCGCAGGAATACCAGTGAACCAGATAACGGTTAGGATATCTTCGCAGGATCCCGGCAATCTCAGCCTCCTGCTCCTTGGTGTGAAGAACCGCTGGTTTACGCTTTTTGACGGCAAAATCCAGCTGACATTCAAACGCCTCTTTCTGTACGTTAAGAGGTACGTCACACCACAACGTGTCCAGACCGATTTCCCCCATGACCGGCCATTCTTCCATAAAGGGAAACATTTCCTCTGCCCGATACTTATCGCTGTTCCACGGATGAAGCCCTGCGGCGGGAATGATGACCGGATGCACCTCAAAACGATTGAACAGCCGTTTTAATTGCTCCGCCTCTTTTGGGCTTCCCGCACATATCACAGAAGGGATTCCATCCCGAATGCGTTCCCGGATCTCCTCTTCTGTCCCTATATGAGCGTGGGCATCGATCAGACCATCCCCTTCTTCCCAAAACCTGCCTGCCTCTGTCACATATTGTTCTGCTGTGCTGTTTTCTCCTATTTTCACGTTATGTCTCCCATAATCTCTATGTAAATCCTGCGGCGCAGTTCCCCCTGACTGTAAAGCCAGTCCCGGCTCCGGTTCTTTTCTGCAATCTCTATCTCGCTTCCGATCCTGCCGCTGCCGGGATCTAAGATCAGGATCCGATCGGATAGATAGATGGCCTCGTCCATATCGTGAGTCACCAGAAGAACGGTGCGGTTTAATCTGGCTCGGACTCCCAGAAGCCAGTCCTGCATCTCTCCTCTGGTGATCACATCCAGCGCCCCAAATGGTTCGTCCAGAAGCAGGATATCCGCACGGCACAAAAGGGTTCTTAAAAATGCAGCTCTCTGGCGCATTCCCCCGGACAGGGCAGAGGGGTATTCATTTTCATAGCCTTCCAGACCAAAGGCTCCCATCTGTGACAGGGCTTCTTTTTTTACCTGCTCCTGCCCTCCATGGATCCTGCCGTAAAGACACACATTTTCCAAAATGGTTTTCCATGGAAATAAAAGGTCGTTCTGGGGCATATATGCAAAATGCTCCGTAATCCCTCGGATTTCCTGTCCATCTGTCAGGATATGGCCTTTTTCAGGAGCGATCACCCCGGTAAGAAGCTTTAAAAGGGTAGATTTGCCGCAGCCGGAGGGCCCTAAAAGGCTTACAAACTCTCCTTCCCGGATGGAAAATTCCAGACCGTCAAATATCTTTTTGTTTTCATAGCTGAATGTAAGACCGGAAATCTCTAATTTCATTGTATCTGCAGGGAAATGCTCCTGCCCCTCCTTTTTATGGTCTGTCCTGTTTTATCATCCGCCGCATTTTTATTGGGGAAGAAATTCATTGGTATAACACTGATCTGCCGGGATATCCTCTTCAATTACGCCATATTCCACCAGAAAATCCGTGTAATTATCCCATACAGAATCCTTCATTTCGCCCCAGCGTTTTGTATCCTCCATGTATTTGCCTGCCAGATATTCCTGTGACATGGTAAGCATTTCCAGAGAATAATCCGGTGCATATTTATGAAGGATCTCTGCGCTTTCCTTCGGATGTTCGATTGCATACCGATATCCCTTTGCAGTAGCCTCCAGGAATTTCTTCGTCATTTCCGGCTTATTTTTCAGCGTATCCTCACTGGCGATAATAACAGGGGTATAGTAATCCAGACGCTTGTCCAGCTGACGCAGCTCCATATAGTTGATAGGAAAATCATTCAGCCGGCATTTTATATTGTCCCATCCCTCAAAAAACCACATAACGTCAACCTTATCCTTCAGCGCCTCAAAGCCGGAGCCGTCTGAAATCACCATATCCAGCTTTGAAAAATCCCCTCCGTCCTTTGCCATCACTGCCTTTAACACGGCCTCCTCTCCCGGACCGCCCCAGCCTGCATAGGTTTTTCCCTCAAAATCCTTCGGAGAATGGATATCCTTATCCCCATAGGTCACAAAGCCTGAGGTATTGTGCTGGATCAAAGCTGCAACCGCTTTAACCGGAAGAGAATCGGCCGAGGTTCGGGCTATGGTCACATCCTCCTGATAGCTGATGCCGAAATCTCCCTTTCCCACAGCAATCAGCGTAGCTGTGGCTCCCTCTGTAGGCTCCACGATACTCACATCCATTCCGGCCTCTTTGTAATACCCCTGATCCAGAGCCACATACA
>ERZ1673736.4605-NODE-4605-length-11011-cov-21.409821_pt1 | contig 11011 bp, 7 predicted proteins | sample MGYA00580212_ERZ1673736 | MGnify/ENA primary metagenome ERZ1673736 (study PRJEB41218, sample SAMN15661752) | gut metagenome | host: Homo sapiens | place: Canada: London | collected 2015-08-20/2019-03-30 | study: EMG produced TPA metagenomics assembly of... | reverse complement strand
ACAACATCTTCATGATGGCTGACTCCGGAGCCCGTGGTTCCGATAAGCAGATCAAGCAGCTGGCTGGTATGCGAGGCCTGATGGCAGATACGACAGGACACACCATCGAGCTTCCTATCAAGTCCAACTTCCGTGAAGGTCTTGACGTACTGGAGTACTTCATCTCCGCTCACGGCGCCCGTAAGGGACTTTCCGATACGGCTCTGCGTACAGCCGACTCCGGATACCTGACAAGACGTCTGGTTGACGTTTCCCAGGATCTGATTGTCCGCGAGGATGACTGCTGCGCAAGCAGAGGCGAGATTCCGTATATGGAGATCAAGGGCTTTACAGACGGACAGGAGACTATCGAGAGCCTGCAGGAGCGTATCACAGGACGCTTCATTGCCGAGGATATCGTGGATCCTGACACAGGCGAGATTGTTATCAAGGCAAACCATATGTGTACTCCGAAGCGTGCGGCTGCCGTTATGAAGGTACTGGATAAGCTGGGCAGAAACACTGTCAAGATCCGTACTGTATTAACATGTAAGTCTCACATCGGTGTGTGCGCGAAGTGTTACGGCGCCAACATGGCTACCGGCCAGGCCGTACAGGTAGGCGAGGCAGTCGGAATTATCGCCGCTCAGTCCATCGGTGAGCCTGGTACACAGCTGACCATGCGTACCTTCCATACAGGCGGCGTGGCCGGTGGAGATATCACACAGGGTCTTCCCCGTGTCGAGGAGCTTTTCGAGGCCCGTAAGCCGAAGGGACTTGCGATTATCGCAGAGTTCGGCGGCGTGGCTACCATTAAGGATACAAAGAAGAAGCGCGAGATCATTATCACAGATAATGAGACAGGCAATTCCAAGACCTACCTGATTCCTTACGGTTCCCGTATTAAGATTCAGGACGGCGCAGTCTTAGAGGCTGGAGACGAGCTGACAGAAGGTAGTGTAAATCCGCACGACATCTTAAAGATTAAGGGCGTCCGTGCAGTACAGGATTACATGATCCAGGAGGTTCAGCGAGTTTACCGCTTACAGGGTGTAGAGATCAACGATAAGCATATCGAGATGATCGTGCGCCAGATGTTGAAGAAGATTAAGATCGAGGAGAGCGGAGATTCCGACGTGCTTCCAGGAACATCCATGGACGTTCTGGATTTCAACGATATGAACGACGCTTTAATCGCAGAGGGCAAGGAACCGGCAGTCGGCCGTCAGGTTATGCTGGGTATCACCAAGGCTTCGCTGGCAACCGATTCCTTCTTATCAGCTGCTTCCTTCCAGGAAACCACAAAGGTTCTGACAGAGGCAGCTATCAACGGCAAGGTAGATAACCTGATCGGTCTGAAGGAGAACGTAATCATCGGTAAGCTGATTCCAGCCGGAACAGGTATGAAGAGATACCGCACCATCAAGCTCAGCACAGACGGTGAGGAGCAGGTGAACGAGTCCGTTGAGGATGAGGAGATTCTGGAGCATGAGTATCCGGAGAGCGGAGAGTTAGACGAGGCAGAGCAGATTGTTCTGAATGAGGACGACTTAAGCGAGGAATAAGATTAAATAGTCCTGATTTGAAAGTTGGGATGAAACAATAAAAACAAAAACGGGAAGCGTTCCGCACCCCACAGGGGCTGGCAGAAAGCTTCCCGTTTTTTGCGAAAACCCTTCACTAGATGCGCAAGGAAAAATTTTCGGTGACTTCAAGTGGAACAAGAAAATTTTTCCTTGCGCATCCGTTTTCGGTGACTTTAAGTGGAACAAGAAAATTTTTCCCTGCGCATCTTCTTTTCATTTCATCCCTGCTGATTTTATAAGACTTTAATCCAGGTCTGCGAACAGCGGAGTGGAAAGATAGCGCTCTCCTGTGTCGGGGAGAAGGACTACGATAGTTTTACCCTCATTTTCCGGGCGTTTGGCCAGCTCTGCAGCCGCCCAGGCGGCTGCGCCGGAGGAAATGCCCACCAGAATGCCTTCTTTTCGTCCAATCATCCTTCCGGCGGCGTAGGCGTCCTCATTGGAAACCTGGATTACCTCGTCGTAAACGGAGGTGTCCAGGACAGCGGGAACGAAGCCTGCCCCGATTCCCTGGATTCCGTGGGGGCCTGGCTGGCCGCCGGAAAGAACGGGAGAGGAGGCTGGCTCTACCGCCACGATTTTAACCTCCGGTTTTTTGGATTTCAGGTAGGTTCCCACTCCTGTGACAGTTCCGCCGGTTCCGGCTCCGGCTACAAAAATATCTACCTCTCCGTCTGTATCGCGGTAGATTTCAGGGCCTGTCGTGGCGATGTGAGCCGCCGGATTAGCCGGATTCGTGAACTGGCCTGCAAGGATGCTTCCCGGAATCTGGGCCGCCAGCTCCTCCGCCTTTTCGATGGCTCCGGCCATGCCCTTAGAGCCGTCGGAGAGCACCAGCTCCGCTCCGTAGGCCTTCATCAGAAGGCGGCGTTCCATGGACATGGTCTCCGGCATGACGATAATAGCTCTGAGACCTCTGGCAGCCGCTACAGAAGCCAGACCGATGCCGGTATTTCCGGAGGTAGGCTCAATGATCACAGTATCTTTGGTCAGCTTTCCCTGGGCTGCCGCGTCGTCTAACATGGCTTTGGCTACGCGATCCTTTACAGAGCCGGCGGGATTGAAAAATTCCAGCTTGGCTAACAGCCGGGCTTTCAGATTCAGCTCCCGTTCCAGGCCGGTCAGCTCCAGAAGAGGCGTGTTTCCGATTAACTGTTCTGCAGATGTATAAATGTTTGCCATAATTGCGTCTCCTTTTCCTGTTTTACTCAGTTGGCAGAATTATAGGGCTTTTTGGCCGCATTGTCAATATGCAGGAAGCAGAAGTTAAGTTCGCATTTCAGGCAAGATTTTCGTAAGAAAATAGATCATGCGTTTCACACTGGATTATGCTAGAATGAAAAGCAGGATCATAAAAAATACGAACAGAATACATAAAAGAAGCCGAAAACAGAATAGCGGCAGGAGGAATAGAAGGATGAGAAAACAAAATTTTATTTACGGTGCAGTCTGCGTGATGGCGGCTGCAGGAACGCTCTGTCTGGCGCCGGGGATTTTAAACGGTATGGGAAAGGGGGAAAACCCGATTTCCTCCAAGACTGTCCAGACGGCGGACGCGCTGACCTCGGAAACCAGGGAACAGGTGGAGACGACGATGGCCAATACCTATGAGAGCCTTGGAATGAAGAAGGTTTCAGATATTGTGGTTGTGACGGCGGATGCGCTCCGCTACCGAAGCGCTCCGGATACCTCGGCAGACAATGTGAAGGGGACGATTCCAGGAGGAACCAGGCTGGAACGGCTTTACGAGGGAAACGGCTGGAGCGTGGTAAAGACAGGGGGAGGGGAATACTATGTTTCTTCTTCCTATGTAAAAAAGGCTGACGGTTCCCAGAATCAGGCAGATACCCAGAGCCAGAACGCGTTGGAAAATAAGAAGGAATCCCAGGCTCAGACGAAAGAGAGCGCTGGCGGCCCAGGCGGATCTGCCAGCTCAGAGGGAGGAGAGACTCCAGCTGTGCAGGAGATTGGCCTGGACGGAAGTCTGCCCTATGCCGGATTTTCAAAAATCAACAGCGGAAAGGCTGTGCTTTATAAGAGCACGGCGCAGAACAGGAAAAATAAGACCATTGCAGTCAATGCAGGCCACGGCACAAGCGGAGGCAGCAGTGTGAAAACTCAGTGCCATCCAGACGGAAGCCCCAAGGTAACAGGGGGAACTACTGCCTCCGGAGCTGCTATGGCTGTGGCTGTCTCCGGCGGCATGACCTTTACAGACGGTACGGCGGAGGCCAGGGTGACTCTCCAGATGGCGAAGATTCTGAAGGATCGTCTGCTGGCGGAGGGTTACGACGTGCTGATGCTCAGAGACGGGGATGACGTGCAGCTGGATAATGTCGCCAGGTCTGTTCTCGCCAACCGCTATGCAGACTGCCACATTTCCCTTCACTGGGATTCCACATCAAACGACAAGGGATGCTTTTATATGAGCGTTCCAAACAATGCCTCCTACCGTGCCATGGAGCCGGTGGCTTCCCACTGGCAGGATCACAACCGCCTGGGCGAAGCTTTAGTGGGAGGTCTGCGGGACGCAGGAAATAAGATTTTTTCCGGCGGATCCATGGAAATGGATCTGACTCAGACTTCCTATTCTACCGTGCCCAGCGTGGATATTGAGCTGGGAGACAAGGGATCCAGCCATTCGGACGCCGTTTTAAACCAGCTGGCCGACGGCCTGGTTATGGGAGTCAACCGCTTTTTCGGCCAGTAGAGAGGGCACATACATATAGAATGCGCGCCTTCATTGTCCTGTGCTGTCCCATTCTCCCATAAACAGGGAGGCTGAGAGGCAGGAAGAAAAAATGCAGTTCATATTTTACACGCCTCGTACATACCTTAGAAATAGCTAAAATGACGAGCAGGTATGGAGGGGTGGAGTTGAACGACAGGAATACAGAAGTTCTGGAACAGTATGATATGGAAATTTTCTCCGTCAGGAGAGGGCGCGGATCCTGGATTTGCGAGACAGACAAGGGACTCAGGCTCCTTCGGGAGTATAAGGGAACCACAAAGCGGCTGGAGTTTGAGGAGGAGGTGCTGAACGTCCTCCAGAACAGTGGGATTTCCAGGGTGGATCAGTATGTGAGAAATAAGGAAGGGGAGCTTCAGTCTGCCGCTCCGGACGGCCTCAGATACATTGTGAAGGAATGGTTTTCTGAGGACGAGTGCGACATCAGGGACGAGAACGAGGTGGTGAAAGCCGCTGGGCAGATTGCAAAGCTGCACCGGATTCTGAGAGGCATCCAGCTGAAAGAGGAGTGGAATCTGGGCTCGATTCTGGCAGAGCCGATGGAGGCGGAATTCCGGCGCCATAACAGAGAGCTTCGGAAAGCCAGGGCCTTTATCAGCAGAAAACATGGAAAATCAGACTTTGAGCTCTGTGTGATTGGCAATTTCGCGCCGTTTTTGGAGCAGGCGCTGGAGGCCCAGAGAGGTCTTGAGCAGATGGCGGAAGAAGGAAAAGAACCGCCCCATTATCTCTGCCACGGCGAGCTGAACCAGCACCATATTTTAATGGGGGGAAAGGAAGCGGCCATTATAGAGTTCAACCGGATGCACCTGGGCGTCCAGGCGGCGGATCTGTACCATTTTATCAGAAAGGTGATGGAGAAGCACAGCTGGAATCCTACTCTGGGCATGCGGCTTCTGGAGGCCTACGACCAGGTGCTTCCTATGGGGGCAAAGGAGAGAGAATATCTCTACTATCTGTTCCTGTATCCTGAAAAATACTGGAAGCAGCTGAATTTCTACTACAATGCCAATAAGGCCTGGATTCCGGCCAGAAATGTGGAGAAGCTCCGGAGCCTGGAGGAGCAGCAGGAGGTGAGAAACCGGTTCCTGGGGATGATTCGAGGCTCATGACAGAACAGGAAATCACTTCTGCTTTATTTTTCCGCCGGAATATACTATAATTTAGGAGAAATAAGTGTTTTAAGCAATACGACGGCTGAACAGGGCCGCAATACAGAAATGGCGCAGGAGGAATTTTAGAATGAAAGATTACAAAGCGATCTATGAGGAATGGCTGTCCAATCCTTACTTTGACCAGGAGACGAAGGAGGAGCTCAGAGCCATCCGCGCAGACGAGAAGGAGATCAAAGAGCGTTTTTACATGGATCTGGAGTTTGGAACAGCAGGCCTTCGAGGCGTCATCGGCGCTGGAATTAACCGTATGAATATCTATACCGTAAGGCGCGCGACTCAGGGCCTGGCCGATTATATTTTAGAGCAGGGCGGGGCTGAGAGAGGCGTTGCCATTGCCTACGATTCCCGCCGTATGTCCCCGGAGTTTTCCGATGAGGCGGCCCGCACTCTGGCGGCCAACGGAATCAAGGCGTACCGCTTTGAATCTCTGCGTCCTACGCCGGAGCTGTCCTTTGCAGTGCGGGAGCTGGGCTGTATCGCCGGAATCAATATTACGGCCAGCCACAATCCGCCGGAGTACAACGGCTACAAGGTATACTGGGAGGACGGCGCCCAGTTTACTCCGCCCCACGATAAGGGAGTGACGGAGAAGGTTATGGCAATCACAGATCTCTCCGCTGTCAGGACTATGAGCCGGGAGGAGGCTGAGGCCAGCGGCCTGTATGTGACCATCGGAGCTGAGATTGACGACAAGTACATTGCCCAGGTGAAGGCCCAGGTAGTGAACCAGGCGGCGATTGACAGAATGCAGGATCAGATTTCCATTGTCTACACTCCTCTTCACGGCACAGGAAATATTCCGGCCCGCCGCGTTATGAAGGAGCTGGGCTTTGAGCATGTGTACGTTGTGCCGGAGCAGGAGCTGCCGGACGGCAATTTCCCGACTGTAAGCTATCCCAATCCGGAGGCAGAGGAGGCCTTTGAGCTGGGGCTTAAGCTGGCGAAGGAGAAGAATGCGGATCTGGTACTGGCGACAGATCCGGACGCAGATCGTCTGGGCGTCTATGTAAAGGACGATAAATCCGGCGAGTATATTCCGCTGACAGGAAACATGTCGGGAGCTCTGCTCTGTGACTATGTGCTGAGCCAGAAGCAGGCAAACGGCCAGCTTCCAAAGGACGGGCAGGTGGTAAAATCCATCGTTACTACCAATCTGGTAGACGCAGTAGCCGCCCACTACGGCGCAGAGCTGATAGAGGTTCTGACTGGCTTTAAGTGGATTGGAAAACAGATTTTAAAGAATGAGCAGGAAGGAAAGGGAACCTATCTGTTCGGCATGGAGGAGAGCTATGGCTGTCTGATTGGAAGCTATGCCAGAGATAAAGACGCCATTTCCGCCACAGCAGCTCTCTGCGAGGCGGCTGCTTACTACAAGGAAAAAGGCATGACTCTGTGGGATGCCATGATTGCCATGTACGAGAAGTATGGCTACTATAAGGATGCAGTTCAGGCTATCAGCTTAAAGGGTATCGAGGGACTGGAGAAGATTCAGAAGATCATGGAGTATTTCAGAACGAATACCCCATCTGAGTTTGCCGGAAGCAAGGTGCTCTCTGTGAGAGATTACAAGGCAGATACTATCCGCGATACAGCTTCAGGAGAAGTAAGGTCTACCGGTCTGCCGTCCTCCAATGTGCTCTACTATGATCTGGAGGATCAGGCATGGCTGTGCGTGCGCCCGTCCGGAACAGAGCCCAAGATCAAGTTCTATTACGGCGTAAAGGGAACCTCCCTGGCAGATGCAGACGAGAAGTCCGAGAAACTGGGACAGGCTGTTCAGAAGCTGGTTGAGCCGATGCTGTAGGTGAGAAAAATAAAAAGGCAGGAACTTTTTAGTGTTTGTCAGCTGAAAAGTTCCTGCCTTTTTATTTTTTGACAGTTCTTTTCCTGTCTGCTTTGCGAAAAATAACTTTTGGAAAAGAAAATGGGGAAATAGTATAATTTGTGTATAAAAATTTTGAAATTGTGAAAGGAGGAATAATATGGATGGTAAAGTATTAGTAACGGGAACTTCGTATGAACAAGGAATCATTCAGGGAAGAGCGCTTAGAGAAACGATTCTTCATAACATACAGGAAGTAAGGAAGAAGATGAAGAAAGATGGGGTTGATTCAGAACGTTATTACAGGTTTGTGAGAAGAAACGCTGAATTTATGGAAAAAAATCATCTGGAAATCTGGGAGGAAATGAAAGGGATCGCAGAAGGCTCAGGAATTTCCTTTGAGGATATTTTAATGTTGAATATTCCTGCCTATTTTATGACACAGTATCTTGGACAGGAATGCAGCATGATTATGGCCAGGGGGAGAGCTACGTCAGATGGACTGACTTATGTTATAAAAAACAGAGATATGAGCACTTATATTGAACAGGCGGTAATAGAAAGAGAATATTCAAACGGGCTTAAAATAGTAGAGGTAAATGGAGCAGGAACGGTTACTTATCCTGCCAGTGGTATGAACAGCTTTGGACTAGGAGTTGCAACAACAGGATTTTGGTCTGAAAAAGCTTCTCCCGATTTGGAAACGATAGATTCTTCACATATTTTTGTCAATGTACATTTGATTCTAAAAAATTGCAGAACAGCCAGAGAAGCGCTTGAATATGTGAAGGGCTCTCCGAGGATGAATGGATTAAATATTATTCTGGTAGACAGCCAGGATGCCTTTTTAGTGGAAATGACAAAGGATAGGATACAGGTGGAGGAGGATACAGGAAACGGAATTTTGTTCCGAACAAATCACTATATATCCAGCGAATTTCAGGCTTTTAATCCAGAGGAGGAAAAGTATCCGTCTACCTATTTTAGATACCGAAGAATAAAGGAGCTTTTGGAAAAACAGTATGGAAAAATACGATTTCAGGATTTATTCCGTATTATGTCCGATCATAAAAATGGAGGCAATGCAATATGCCGTCATCCTCAAGAGGGATATCCTGGCTGGACAATGTCTACCAGCTTATTTGTATTAGAGGATAGGGAAGCATGGACCACTTTAGATAATCCATGCAAAAATTTGAGGTATTCCTTGCTGAAATAAAGCTGAAGCCAGGTAAAGCCATGGGATAGACTTAAATAAAAAGAGGTTCAGGAGAGGTAAAAAATGGAATGCAAAGCTTATGTACATGATAGGATTAAACGTTTTCAGAAAACAATGATAGAATCAGGAGTGGAAGCCGCTGTGATCCAGAAACCTGAAAATGTTTTTTATTTCAGTAATTTTAATCCAGTTATTAATAGTCATCCAGCGCTTGTAATTATTCCAGCAGAGGGAAAAGCTTGTCTTCTGGTCCACGCAATTCGCTGTGATCATGCTAAAGAAGAAGGTGTATTGGACAGGGTTGAGCTTTATGGAAAGTGGGGATCAGGAGTTTCAGTGGCTATGAAGCCAGCCGAAGCAGTGAGAAAAATTCTCGGAAAAATGATAAGAAAGCTGGGTTTGGAGCTTGACAGTATTGCTGTCAGCTTTGCAGAGGAGCTAAAGTCTGTGTTAGAAACAAAGGAGGCAGTTTCTGTTTCAGATAGTATTAATGAAATGAAAATCATAAAGGATCCGTATGAGATTGCCTGTATAAGACGTTCTTCACTGTTGGCAGATATTGGGGTAGAGGCAGCTATTGAGGCTTTAAGACAAGGGTATTCAGAGGCAGAGGCAAGCACAGAGGGGCAGTATGCTATGAGACAAATATGGCATAAACGTTTTCAGGACTGGGAGGTTTGCGGCTTTGGAACCTCAGAGGGAGGAATGATAGACAGTCTGAATGTCTGGTGCCTTTCTAATGGCCATATTGCTTATGGGTGTGATTGTCCAAAGAATTATTATCCAAAGGATGGAGACTTGACGCTTCCGATGGCCTGGGCTAAATGCGGAGGATATCATGCGGAAAACGAAAGAACTGTAATTATTGGGAAGCTGGATTCTTTTAAGCAAAACGCTTATGATGGAATGCTGAAGGCAAGAGAGGCCATATTTCAGATTTTAAGACCAGGAATAAGTTTTGAGGAGCTGTATGAGGCGGCGATTTGCGTATACAGTCAGAGAGGATTTGGAAATATTCTGCCAGGCCGTGTAGGACATGGAGTTGGATGTTCAGCGCATGAATTTCCATCTCTGGCAAGGGGAAATCATATGTTATTGAAACCCGGAATGGTTATTACAGTAGAACCAGGGCTAATGGATAAATCCTGGGGAGGAGTGCGTCATTCAGACACAGTTCTTATCACACAGGATGGATATGAGAGCCTTACTTTGTATGAGAATGGTGAGATTACAATAAAAATCAGATAGAAAAGCAGACGAGAAAACAGGCGGAATATACGAAAAATAGTATGTACCGCCTGTTTTAAAATGGATGAAAATCTGTCTAAAGTGTGTTGGAGAGCACTTCCCGCACAATCGAAATAAAAGCTTGAACAGTTTGCGACTGGTATCTGGAGTTTCTGTAGTTTACGACAATTGTATTTAGATTATCCATATCTTCGATTCTATAAAAATAGTGCTTGGAAAAATCAAAAGAAGAGTATTTGATAAAGGTTTCTGGGAAAATAGAAATTCCAAGACCAGCAGAACAGAAGGATAAAAGACTTCCAATATTTTTTGTTTCCAGAAAAATGTTGGGAGAAATTTTTAGCTTTTTGAAATACTCCTGATTAAAAGCAGCCACTTTAGTATTTGGCGTCATAGTAATAAAGGGACAGGATTTCAGGCAGGAAAGCACTGAAGAAAAATCCAGGAAGACTGAATTTGAACTGAGTTCAGGAAGAAACTGTCGTACAGTCTTTTTAGGAAGTACAACTTGAAAATGTTCTTCATATAGAGGGATGGAGGTGATTTGGCTGGTGTCGGAAGGATAAAAACCAATACTTACATCCAATTTTCCGCTGCGCATCGCCTCTTCCACTTCGGAGGAATTTCCTTCAAATAAGCGAATAGAAACGCTGGGATATTGTTCATGGAAGGCGGCAAGAACAGAGGGAAGAAGACACTGGGTTCTGGCGTCTGTGCTTCCCACTGTTAGGGTACCTCCGATAAAGCCGCTGATATCTAATAGTTCTTTTTGCAGACAGCTTTCCATTTCGAGAAGATGAAGAGCTCGTTTTTTTAAATGGAGTCCTGCGGGCGTTAAAGTTAAGGGGGAACTCCTGTTAAACAACGGTACGCCAAAATACTCCTCCAGCTTTTGAATATGTCCGCTTAAGGACTGCTGGGTAATAAACAGTTTTTGAGACGCTTTTCTAAAATTCATTTCCTCACAGAGAGTAAGAAAATACTGTAAATTTAAAAAATTAATCATATATTTTATCATTCCTTTCGCTTCGCTCAAGGCACAAACAAGTTATGAAAAATGTTGTGCCCCTCCGCTCTTTGATTTATAATTCTTATATGGAATAGCAATACACTACAGAGCACGGAAGGAGGAGTGGCGAATTTATTTCGACCCCGTATATATATATGTGCCGTCATCCTTTGAGACCGTTTCAAGTTTTGTGTAAATTCAAAAAACTGATATAAGATATGTCA
>ERZ1673736.4596-NODE-4596-length-11029-cov-92.160288_pt1 | contig 11029 bp, 7 predicted proteins | sample MGYA00580212_ERZ1673736 | MGnify/ENA primary metagenome ERZ1673736 (study PRJEB41218, sample SAMN15661752) | gut metagenome | host: Homo sapiens | place: Canada: London | collected 2015-08-20/2019-03-30 | study: EMG produced TPA metagenomics assembly of... | reverse complement strand
GCCTGTAAAATCAGTTAATAATATGCTGTTAATCATTGAATATGTTTCATTTATACTAAGTAACTACAAAGGTAATTTAAAAAACGGAAGCGACAAACCCCGTTTTAAAAAAGTTATGATTATTAGGCTTATGTTTTAGAACTATCAATGATTACCTGGCAGATGAAGCGGATGTGTCCGGCAGTTCCGTTGCCGAAGCCACCGCCCGTGCGGTCTGCCTTCTGTCGTTTATACGCTCCTTGTATGAGAAGCATCCGGTTTAACCAAAGACGAAGTTGCTATTCCGGTGGGGAATATATGGAAGGAGAAGCAATTGTCTTCCATCTTGTTTGAAAGGAGAGGGAATTGTCTCTCAAGAAGTATATTACGACCCGTTTCAGCGGAGGGAAACTTGATTTCAGCCTTATAGATGACACTCATGGATTTTCCCTTATTGACAATGAGAACCAAAACGAGTTTATAGATTCATTCCGCAAATTTGAAGGAGTGGATTGGAATGCTATAGCAACCAATGGGTTGGATTATAAAACGTATAATAAGAATAAGAAAAGCAAGCGTTATTTTTCAGATAATCTATGGAAGAAAGGCATTAAGAAATTCAGGATCATTCAATGGAACAGGTGTTTTGATTATGTGGATAATAGTGTTTTTATGTGCTGAGGTTTGATTTAGACCATAAGCTAAGCGATGTAGGATAATGTTTTTATAGCCTTGGTATATTTAAAATAAAGGTAGAAAACTGTCCAAAAACTCATATCTTGTTTACACACATTATGCTATGGTTTAGATAAGAGTTCTTAGACAGCTTGAAGTATTTTTCTATTTATAGTCAAACGGAATATATGTTGCAAATTCTACGTGTCGTAATTGCCTATGTATCAGTTACAACGTAATGCATTTTTCGCAGATCAATTCTGTTTAACTATAAAGCTTACTAAAAAAAGCAATCGCAAATTTATAGAGATCTTACTTCTGTTTCTTAAGCAGTTACGGAAGTTAGGCAATATCTGTTGATTACTTTTTTGAAAAGTAGTTATAGAGATTGTAGGAAAATGAAAAGCCACTCCAAAAGTGATTTTATTTATTCTGTTTTTCTCTGAATTCCTTCAATTTTTTCCCAATAAATGTAAAGTCATTGATTACTTTAATTCCGTCTTTTGTTCTATCGTATTTTTTTCGCCATTTCCTAATACCATATAGATAAAATTTTAATCCCTCTTCCGTCAGATCTCCAATTTTTATTTCAGTATTGTCAGTGGCTCTTTCACCTTCTTTTAATATTTCTTTAGTCGTCAATCCATTATCTTGTAGAAAATGGATAATATTCTCAAAAAAGACAATTTGCTCTGTTTTGAATTCATTAGTTAGGGGTGGTATAGACTTCATTTGAGTAAACCATCCTAATTTTGATATTACTTCATCTTTATTCATTTTTGCTTGTAATTTAATGGTGCTTAACTTTTTTTGTTTCTAAATCAACATCTAATCTAACCGTCTCAATATCAGAAATATTGTATAGTTTTCCTTTTCTACCAGGTGCTTTGATGTGAGCTCCTCCTTTAGCTTTATTTCTAATTATACGTTCTTTTTCTATTTGATCGGTTTTTTTAGCTGTTGGACTTGTAACTTCATAGACTCCTACAACTTTACCATTTTCAACAACTACAAAATCTACTCTTCTCCTTGAGCCGCCTACTACATCTATATCCTTAACGCTTTTTCCATCAACATCTCTTAAGTACCTTTCAGATAAAATTTCGGCATTTGGATATTTATCTTGTAGCCATGCTTTTGCAATAGTTTCTCTTTCAAGCCCTGCTGCCTTGTTAGGGATTATTTCGAATCCAAAGATATCAATCCATAAATTGACATCCTTGACATATCCATAAAGTGTAGGGTTACTTCCATTTAACCCAATGGGATCTTGGCTTATATAGTTGCCAATCTCAGGAGAATAGTATCTAAAACGGTTATAATAGAGGTCTGTTTCGGAATCAAAATATTGCCCTGTGTATCTGAACGGACAATCAAACTCTGTTCCCTTATTAACAGTAAACACTTTTCCGTAAATATCTAACGTGCAGTCCCAAATCTTGTTTCCCTGTTCGTCATACATCTGGATGGGAGTTCCCATATAGTCAGACACAATGGAATATTGCTTACCTTCCTGTATCTTCGCCGTTGGCACAAACGTACCTGCCTCAAACACCCAGGTAGTAATATCCTTTGTCGGTTCCTTTAATGGAGTGCTTTCTTCCTCATCCGGTTGCATATCGGTGATTTTGTAGCTCCACTCATGAATAGGCACATTGCCGTCCCATACCCAACGTGTGACCTTTCCGAAATACTGCTTAGCTGTGCGTCGTCCCAGCGCATCATACCGGAACTCCACCGGTCTTCCGTCCGGACGTATGACTTTCTTCAGCATCCCATTGGAACTCCACTCGTAAAGCCATCCCGTCCCCGTTGCCAGACAGCGGATGCCCCGTTCCTTCTCCATGTGCTTGCGGTCGAACTTTACGCCCGTTTCCTGCAACTGCTTGAACTCACGGAAAATGAGGTTCCCCTCGTCATCGTAGTGATAGAAACAATCCGGGTCTTCCAAAAGTTTTCCCCCGGCACCGTATTTGCGGTCTTTCTTATCCGGTGTCTCAAAGAGGTTGCCCACGAAGTCCGGCACGCGGTAAATCACGTCCGTTTCCGAGCCCTGGATGGTTTCCTGCCGGATAAGGAAGTCGAAACGGTCGTAGTCGTAGCGCATGACCGTTCCCGTCAGCTCGTTCTCCTTGGCGAGCAACCGATTAGCGACGCCCCACTCGTAGCGGTACGCCCCGCGCTCGATGCCGCCCGCGCGGACGGACTTGCGCACCTCGCGCCCGAAACAGTCGCGCTCGGTGCTGACGGTTACGCCACCGGAGAAGGTGCGCTGCACCTCCAGCCCCGTATTGTCACGCACCCACGATGCCTGCCAGCTCTCGCCTGCCTGCATGGTCTGCAGGTTGCCTTCCCGGTCATAAGTGTGACGAATGTCCGCTCCCAGACTGCTGGTGATGCGGGTGCAGTTGCCTTCGCTGTCATAGGTACGGCTGACGGTGTATTCTCCCTGCCTTTCCTCTGTAACCAGTCCCGTCTTCCTGTCACGGGTGAACTCCAGCAGGTTCTCGCTGTTCTTCGCCTTGACGAGCATGCCGTCCTTGTCATACGTGTAGAGGGAGACTTCCCCGTCATACTGTTCCTCCTTCAGGATATTGTCCAGTCCGTCGTACTGGTATTCCGTCCATTTTCCTCCGGGACGGTTCACACGGGTGACACGACCCGCCCCGTCGCGCTCGTACTCACGCCGCAGACCGTCGAAGCCGGTTTCCGTAACGACCTGTCCCAGCCCGTCCAGCTCGAAGAAATAGTTGTCGCCCGCCTCGTTGCCGATGCGCCGGAGCTGCAACTCGCTGTTGTAGCCGAATGTAATCCGGTGGCGCTCCTGTTCACGGCTTTTCAATACTCCCAACGCCCCATAGGTGAACTTTACCTCGCGGATGTTGTCCGCAGCATGTACCATGTTCCCCATGGCGTCGTACTCGAACCGGTGCACGTTACCGTCCGGTTCTTCCAGCCGTATCAGGTTGTCCGCCCGGTCATAGGCGTACCGGGTGGCATTGCCTTTGACATCCACCGCCAGTACGAGCCTGCCCCTGCCATCGTATTCCCACCTGCGGAACAGACCGTTGGGGAACCGCAGCAGTTCGAGGTCGTAGCGGTCGTTGAAAGTGAGGGTATAGACGCGTCCCTGTCCGTCGGTAATGGTATGCAATACGCCTCCATCGTAAGTGTATTTCACAGTCTCCCCGCTGAGCGTGGTGCGGCTGACGACACGGTCCATCCCGTCGTAGTCCCAAGAGAACTGTTTCCCTCCCGGCGTGCAGAGCAGGACCAGGTTGCGGTTTCCGTCGTAGCTCAGGAATGTATCCTCGCCGTTCTCGTCCGTTATCCGGACGGGTTGGCCGGACTCGTTGTAGGAAGTCTTGCGGGTATAGCCTTCGGGGTTGACCGTGACCTCCAGTTCCTGATATCCGTTGTACTGCTGGCGTGTGATTCCCCCATTGGCATCCACTATCTTGTAGATGAGCTTGTCCTCCCCGTAATGGTATTCGGTTTCGGCACCCTCCCCGTTACGGATATGGGTGTAGCCTTTGCCGTAACGGATGAAGTACTCCATGACGCCGCCGTCCCCCCATGTATGCACACAACGGGCGTTCTCACCTTTGCCTTCGTATTCCCAATGGAAGGCCATGCCTCCCTGGTTGGTCAGCTGTACCAGCAGATGCCCGTCGGTATAGACGAAATGCTTGCTGACATCCAGTGCGTCGATGGTCTCCACCATGTCGCCCCGGTCGTCATAACGATAGCGGACAAGCCTGGTCTCCTCACCGTCCTGCTTCATAGACACACAGCATACCCGTCCCAATCCGTCGGTTTCCACTTTCAAGCGTTCTCCCCGAGAAGATACGATTTCCGCCAGTTTTCCAGCCGAAGCGTATTCGAAACAGATGCGGAACCCGTCTTTGGTGGATATGTCCGACACCATGCGGTAGCCGAAGCGGTTCTCCGGTCCGTCGAACCGGTATTGCAGTCCCCGGATGTCGGTCAGCAGGTAACCCTGCCCGTCAAACGTCCAGAGCAATTGTTCCTTGCGGTCAAAATAGGAATCCCCCGGTTCCAGCACGGGCAGGAAAGACTCCCGTCCGTCGGCATGGCGGAAGAGGAAAGCCTCTTCTTCCAGCCGCCGGACACCCAGGTTGTAACTGTGGTGCCAGTTGTAACCCAACGGGCCATCCACGGCGGCGTCGCTGTAATAGGTGCGTTCCCAAACGATGGGGATGGGGCCGTGCAGCTCGAAATCCACGTTGGTGTGGTACACCCTGCCTGTTGCCGCATCGACCGGCTCACCGAATGTCTTGCATTTGATGGGCTGGAGAATGTCCGCCAGCCGGTTCTTTCCTTTCTTTCTCAGTCTGTCAATCAGGTCCTGGAACTTGTCGCCCAGTTTCTTCCACATTTTTCCCAGCCCCTTGAGCCCGAACTTCATTGCCAGCGCGAACATGTCGATGGTGGGCGGCCCGCCCACGAGCACCGGCTTGCCTACGGAGGTGATGGTGGAGAGCATGGATGTGGGTGCCAGCAACGCCTTGCTCACTTTCTTGGGCTTTCCCTTGCGAGGAATGGTCGGGATGCCGACCAGGTTACAGGAGAGCGCCGGATGTGTCAGCGTGGAGCAGGGGGCACCGTCCGCCAGCACGGTCGCGCTGCCCATCCACATCTCCGACTCGGACATGCCGCTGACCAGCGGTGCCGGGTGCAGGACGAATGCGGGCAGGTGCACGATGCCTATGCCCGCCTGTGCAATCCACTGGTTATGCACCTTCACCGTAGGTGCCATCCCCTTGAGAATGCTGCACGCCACTCCCGCCACCCCTTCGGTGACGGGCGGCATGGCGGCGGCGATGCCTGCCATGATGTCCGCCATGAGGTCATATACTTTCCCCACATGCGGCACGGGCATGACGGGTGACGGCGGTGTGACCGTAGGGTGCATGTCTATCCCTATGGCAAGGTCGCCGAACTTGGCTACGGGCATGCCCGGCATGGATGGGAGCAGTCCGCCCAGTCCCGCCTGGAGCTTGTCCAGGGCAGCCTTTGAGTCGGCGAAAAGGTCGGAGAATCCCCGTCTGGTGCTGTTGTTGTCAACGGCATCAGCTATATTTTTCAACACATCTGACATAGTGAGAACGGTTTAGAAAAGTAAAGAAAGGAAACAGCCGGAGAGGTTAACCGGAGTCCTCCGGCTGTTTCAGAAAAGGGATTGCTTATGCATCCTGTGCATAATCGCTGTTCCAGTCATTCTCGTCATCCCCCTTGGTGCCTTCCAACTTGATGACAAAACTCTTTGCCGGGAAGTAAGGAGTCAAGTGAATGTCGAGGAAAATGCGGTCTTTCTGTTTCGGGTCACGCTCGAAGCGGAGAATCTTGAATTTTTCAATCAGGCGTCCGGGACCCTGGATACTGTCCAGGAACTTGCTGATCTGTCCGCGCAAATCCCTCTCCGCCTTGCTGTTCCAGTTCTCGAAAGCGCGCCGGTTGAGGAAGTCCATCAATACCTTGGTCACCCAGTCGAACACACGTACCACCGAATAGGTCTGCAAGCCCAGGTTGTCGCCGTTGAACAACGTCTTGGCGGAGAACGCCATCACCTTGCCGTATTCCTTCACCATGGGAATCAGGCCAATCTTCTCCAGTTCGGAGATCTCGCTCTTCTTCAGGTTGAAAGCCACTCCGTCCACCTCGCTCATGGAACCGTATTTCTTGCCGGCGGTGACCTGTGCCATCACTGTCTTGTACACGCTGCCCGCCAGTGCCGCGGAAGGCGGAATCAGCAAGTCCTCCGTCTCGCCCAGTTCGGCATAACGTCCACGTCCGACCAGGTAGTTGCAGGCCATACATACGTTGGACTTGTACACATCGCCTCCCGACAGGTTGGAGTCGAAGAACATTTCGATGACATCGTCCGGCTTTTCAAGGTCGGCGAAGTCGGTATAAATCATCACCTTGTTGTCATGCGCTATCTTCGCCCATTTCTCAATCACCTTGTTGGAACCCAGGTAGCCGGGGATGACCAGCAAGGAATAGTTGGTACGCAGGTCCAGACGGTCGTAGTTGGCACGCAGCTCGTCCGCAATGGCGTCGATGAAGAAAGAGTTGTCCAGGTCGGTGAGCTGCTCCATGGAAGCATTGACGATGGAAATGTTCTTAATCTTGTCGGAATCCGTATTCTTGTAGAAAAGCATGACCGTACGGTATGACTTCTCCAATTGTTTCACCTCTTCCACCGCCTTCAACTGGTTTTGGGAAAGCAGATCGGAAACGGCCGCCGATTTCTTCTGGCACAGTTCAATCATTTCGCTGATGGACTTGTTGCCTTGCAGCATGTCCACCCACATTTCGAGCCGTTTTTCCAGCTCCTTGCGTTCAGGCGCCCGTTCGGGGTCTGTAAGGAAAATGTTACGGCGCGCCTTGCGCTCCGGGTTCAGGTTCTGTATGCCGTCCACAGAGGACTCCAGGACATTGAAACCACCAAACTTAGCCAGGACCTGTAGCTCCGCGTTAAGGTTTCTGGACTGTGCCGCAGCCTGCTGTTGTTGTACGGCTGCCTCCCTGTGTGTGTTCTGTTCACTCATAGCTGTTGTCATTCATTTGCAGGGTTAGACTTCTCGTTTTTCTTTAAATCGTCCAGCATGGCAGAAAGCGAATTGACGAATGCCTCGCGTGTCGCCGGATTCTCCAATACCCGTTGCAGCACCTTGTTGGAGCGCAACGACTTCTCCATCCTGTCGGCAAACTGCTTTTCCGTATTCAGTCCTGACAGGAAATGACTTTGCTCCGTCATTTTCTTGACAGAAAAGTCCCCCACATTGTGAAAACGGAAGTTTTCCTCCACAGGAGCACCTTCCGCATCGGTGAACTCAATATCTATCTCCGGTAAGAAATGCGCGAAGACCTGGTCGATATTGGTCAGCCCCGTGATCACTTCGGGAGCCACCGGTTCGTCTTTAGTCAACTGCTCCACCAATAATGTCCGGTTTTGTGGAATTTCCGCAATGCCTTCGGAGGCGTCAATCTTCACTTCGTTTCCGCCGATTCCGTAATTTCCAAGATCCATAAATTCGATATTTAAGTTTAAACTATATGTTGATTAAATTCTCTTTCAGTTGAAAATACCCCCTTTTCTTCTGGCTTTCGCCTGCCGCATGGAGGGGTTCTCCACCAGTTCCTTCCAGTCCTCGCCCAGCCATTCGTGAAGTTGGTGTTCCAGCACCTCGATGTCAATCGGCGCACGCACCTGCCTGCCCGTATGGAGCGCCAGGTGTGCCGCGTAGGTGAAGGTGGAGCTCCGTCTGATGTCTTCGGAAAGATAGCTTCCTCCCGCCAATGCCAGCAGGAAATATTCGAACGCCTGTTCCAGCTTTCCCTCCTCGTACCGCAGGAAGCCGCACATCCGGTAGCCCTCCATGACATAATAGGGATCCTTCCGTTCGACAGCCTTTCCGGCTATCTCCTCGTACAAAGCCACCGCCTCTTCGCGTTTCTTTTCTGCCGTCAGGATCGCCGCCTTCATGGAAACAGCCATCTTCCAGTAGCTGTATCCCGCCGCCTCGCCATCCTTCATCGCCTTTTCCGCCTTGCGGATGGTCTTGTCGCTGTATTTCATGCTGCTTTTGTATTCGCGGATAGCATAGCAGGCTTCGGAAGCGATGAAGAGAGCGGATATCCGAATATTCGCATCCTTCAGTTCCCCGGCGATATCCAGGAGCTTCCTGATTTCTTTTTCCAGCGGTTTCAAATCCTGTTTCCGCGTGCAGTCCATGACCGCCGTCACCTGCTGTTTGAACCGGTTCTCGGGCGCAATCAGGTCGTTGCCGGCATCCGCCCGTGCCATCCGGTTATGCAGTGCCGCCGCCATGTCAAAGCGTGGGCGTATGTGGACCACCTCCGGCGACTCGTCCAGAGCGACACTCCTGTTCTTTTTCAAATCAATGGTTGTCAGACGGATGCCCTGCGGGACACCCTCTTTCAGTACCTGTCCGAACCATTCCGTCCGGGGAAACACCCCGGATTGTTCCGGAGGAAAATAGATGCAGAAGAAGGCATTCTCCAAACGGGATATGCACTCCTTGAAGCGCAACATCTCCTTCCACAGGTTTGCCGCCGTGGGCTCGGCCGACGTGTCGGGGCGGTACTCCGTCTTGAGCAGCCCGTCGTGCCGCAACGCCTTGAGCATGTCATCCTTCTCTTCTGCCTGTTCCTCAAACCATCCGGCATACTCCTGCCAGAGCTGTGCGGCGTATTCGTCATCATCGCCTCTGTAGGGCGTGTCGAAACGGAAAAATATGTCATCGAACTGTCCTACAGGGGAACGCTCTATCTCCAGAAACTTGTCCACCAGGTCCACATCGTTCCTTCCGACAATCCATATCGCCAGTTTCCAGTCTTTCTTTCCGGCTATGTCCGCCCAGTAATCGACCGCCTTGTAGTATTCCTGTATTACAGATGCTGATGCTCCCATATCCAATCCGTTTATGAATTAATTTTCACAATGCCTCCCGTTACGGTCATGTTTGCCGTTCCCTCCACGGTGAGGTTCGTGCCTTTCATGGTTCCGGTCTGTGTATTCAAGTCATATTCCTTGGCCGCCTCCAGCTTGATATTGGTGGCACTGCCGTTGATGATGTTTTTTTCGCTGCTGAATACCATACTTTCCTTGCCCGAAACCAATGTAATGTTTTTCTTTCCTTCGATGGAAATCGTGTCCGCCTGCATACCGATGGACTTTTCGTCCATTACGATAACGGACTTGTCCTCGTTGGTGATGACTACGCTCTTTTTCGCCATAATCGTAATGGCGTCCTTCCCGTCCAGCAGGATCAGTTGTTTTCCCGTCTGGTCGGTGATGACAATGCTTCCCGTCTCATCATCGAAAACGATGGCGCTTCCGCTGCGCGTGATAATGCTTTTGGTCTTGTTGTCCTTGTCCCCTCCCTTTCCTGAAGCGGAATGGAACATGGCTCCGGTCACATAGGGGCGGTCCGGATTGCCGTGTTCGTACCCCACCATGACCTGGTCACCGACTTCGGGAACAAACACCCATCCGCGGTTTTTGGATACGGCGTCGCTTACTCCCGCATTGGGGCTCTGCACCCTGATCCAGTTGGTTGTTTTCCCGTTTTTCTGCCAGTCGAAACTCACTTTCACCCGTCCCTGTTCCTTTTCGTCGTCATTTTTCTTCACCGTCGCAAGCTCGGGCAATGCCAGCGGGAGTTTTGTGTCGGGAACAGGGATGTTTACCGTTCCGTCAGGAATCCCGGCAAACGTGTTGGCATAATGCCCGTCACGGCGCACCTCGTGCGTGATTTCGGTGATGCGGAATTTTCCCAGGGGCGGCAGGTTCATGTCACCGGGGAAAGAGACCTCAATGACTTCGCCTATCCGGATCCGGCATGTCTTTCCTATGCCCCTTATGTTCAACAAATTGGCGCCGGACTCATTTTTGAGGACCTTCATCTGCCCGTCCAGCCCCGCCTTGTCGGCGATGTGCGGATTGGCGGCGGCAGTCGTCTTGGCCCCATACGCCTTTTCGGAACAGTCATGCGCAATGGACTGGAGGTCATTCATGCCATCGGGTTTGGCGGGCGTGTCTGCATTATGTTGTTTGTTCTCCTGCGCTACATAATCGTATCTTGCAGATTTGCCCGGCACCAGATTTGCCACCAGACGTACCTCCTCCAGGTCCACATCGTACATGATCTTTTCCGTGTTGTCCTTGTCGGGTTTGCCGAAATAGACTTTTTTCCCGTCGTAATAGAACCACTCGCCGTATTGGGCGGAGAGCCGGTTCATAAAGTCGAAGACGCTCTCGTTGTACTGCGCCATGTAAGGGATTTTGGCGGAGTATTTGGGATTGGAAGCCAGCGGGACCTTCCCGTATTCCTGTGTCGCCTCCTTTATGATGGCGGAGAGGGTCTGGTCCATCCACGAGTCAAGCGTTCCGTTGTTCTCATACAATATCGTGGGGCTTGCTCCGTGAATGGCCACTCCGCCCGCCTCACCCATGCTTCCGACCATTTCCACCTGTGTGACAACCCCTTCGAAGTCATAACTTTCGCCCGTCTGCTTGTGGGCGAACGAGATGCTGACAGTCTCCCCGATGTAATTGATGAATTTTTCAGGTGTCTGCTTGAACGTATTGCCGGGCGAGAGGTAATTCACAATTACAGTAAAGGCGTGATGCCGGTTAAACCGCTGATGAAGCCGCAGTGAAACGAACTTCTGTTCCTCTCCTTTCACTGTCACCTTGGTAGTTACCAAATTCAGAAAACTTGCTCCCATACTATCTTTTGCTATGAAAATTAATTAATCAATCCGACCAGTCGGTATGTTTTTTGGTGCCGAAATAACCGGAATTGGTATATTCCGGCACCTT
>ERZ1673736.4594-NODE-4594-length-11037-cov-7.187671_pt1 | contig 11037 bp, 7 predicted proteins | sample MGYA00580212_ERZ1673736 | MGnify/ENA primary metagenome ERZ1673736 (study PRJEB41218, sample SAMN15661752) | gut metagenome | host: Homo sapiens | place: Canada: London | collected 2015-08-20/2019-03-30 | study: EMG produced TPA metagenomics assembly of... | reverse complement strand
GTATTCTCTGTTGTTAGATCTGAAGCTGATTTTGATGACACCCAAAATTATGTTTCTGAAGGAAAGTACGGAAGGTGTCATAGCAAAAAAGTAGTATGGTATAAAAGTACAGATTATATTGGAGGATATATGCCGAAAGTATCTGTTATAATGGGGATATATAATGGCGCTAGTTCAATGGATGATGCAATCGTATCTATATGTAATCAGAAGTATACGGATTGGGAAATGATACTATGTGATGATTGTTCTACTGATAATACAGTTGAAAAGGCACAGCAGTGGTGTCAAAAAGATAAACGGATTCATTTGATTTATAATGACCATAATATGGGATTGGCAGCCACTTTGAATCATTGTTTGCAATATGCAACTGGAGAATATATTGCTAGAATGGATGATGATGATATTAGTTATTCGGAGAGGTTCTGCAGACAAGTTGATTTTTTGGATCACAATCATAAATATGCATTTGTGTCAAGTATTGTAGATTGCTATGACGGAAAGGAAATTGTAAGAAATCATTTTTTAAGAAAAGCCGAACCACAAAAAAGGGATTTTTTATCAGGGACACAGTTTGTACATCCTGCAACAATGTTTCGGAAAGAGTGCTTAGACGCGGTTCACGGATATAGAGTAGAAAGAGTAACTAGAAGAGTAGAGGATTATGATCTTTTTATGCGTCTTTATGCGGCAGGATATAGGGGGTATAATATACAAATGCCTTTACTAAGATATACCATTAATATTCAGGGAATGAAAAGGAAAAATCAATATATTTATCGTATTGATGAGGCGAGGATACGCTATTCAGGTTTTAAAAGTTTGGGACTATTGCCGGCAGGTTTGATTTATGTGTTTCGCCCATTGATTGTTGGACTTATTCCTAAAAAAATTGTATGGAAGTTATTTTACAAAAATAAAAAATAAGGATATATAATGAATAAAGAAAACGAAAAATATTTGAATATTTTAAAAAGATATAATAAAGAACTATGGGCTGCTGCTGTTTGGCAAGAACAGCAGCATCAATATGATTCTATAGAACGCGTTATGGCACAAGTTGGTGGTGTGAGTATCTATTTATATATATTATGGGTAATACAAGAGGCAAAGAAAAGAAATATTAAAAGGTTATATTTTTTAGCTAGAGATGGACAGATTTTTTTTAAAGTAGCAAAGATAATCTGTAAAAAGAAAAATATTGATATAGAGTGTCGGTATTTATATTGTTCAAGAATTGCATGGAGGATACCACAATATTTTTTGATGCAGGAAAAATGTTTGGATTATATATGTCAGAGAAGCATGAATTTAAATATTAATAAAATGTTTGAACGAACATCTTTGGCAGAGGAACAAATACAACAATTTTGTGAATTATTGAATATAGAAGAGAAAGATAGAGAACGGCTGTTAAATTATAATGAAGCGAATATTATAAAAGAGAAGCTGAGAAAATCAAGAATATTTTTAGAAACTGTATATGAAAAGTCTAAGATTGAATATGCAAATACAATTCAGTATTTACAGCAGGAAGGACTAACCGATAATGAGCACTTCGCAATCGTAGATACGGGATGGGTAGGAAGTATGCAAGAGAGTTTGAGTGAACTTCTATCTTATTATAAAAAGAAGCCTATTGTTACTGAGGGGTTTTATGTCGGTTTATTTCAAACTCCGAAAGATAGCTTTCAAAAGTACTACCCATATCTTTTTTCAAGTAATAGAGGGCTATGGGAAAAGGTGAGGTTTAATAATAATCTTTTAGAATGTATGTGTGGAGCTACCGATGGAATGACAGTGGGTTATGAAAAGGTGAATAATATATGGAAACCTAGATTTGCTAGTGTACATAATTTAAATAGTGACAGATGGGATATAGAAGCAAATCATGCTTTGGTAGTTCAATATGCAGAATGTATGTGTTGCAGCAATACAATATTTGACATAACATATAGGGAAAGTAAAAAAATAACTGGAAAATTAATGGAAGCATTTATGATGCATCCAACTAAAGATGAGGCAGAAAGTTATGGAAGATATTTATTTTCAGATGACATGACAGAGAAAGGGGTTTTAGAATTGGCTCCCTCCTTAGAGAAACTAGAATTGTTTGGAGAAGACTTCATACCCAAGATATTAAAACGTCTTTTTATAAAAGATATTATGAAAAAACAGACAAAATCATATTGGATTGAGGGAAGTATAAAGAGGAGTGGAACAAAACTGGAAAAGTGGCATAATTTTAATAGTTTACTTTGGCATATATTACAATTTGGAAGTATGTAGATAATGAAATATAAGGAAAGGATAGGCATATATTATTAAGCCTTTATGCAGAAATGTGATGGGAAGATTGTTTAATAAATACAAGACTAAAATTAAACATAGAATGGTATTAGATCATCCATATATAAAAGACAAATATTTTGAATATTATGTACAACATCCTGGGAATGGGAATGCAGATAAAATAAAAAGAATTGCAAAGATACTTCAACTTAATTATATTTATAGAAAACAAAAAGGGGAGAAGGATCAAGAAATAGATCAAACAGTAGATGAATTTGTTAAAGACACTTTTAAATATGATGTGATTTCGTTTGATATTTTTGATACGCTATTATTGAGATGTGTAGAAAAACCCACAGATGTTTTTGCATATATGGAATCATTATATCATTTTCCTCATTTTTATGATTTGCGTATACGAGCAGAAATAGAAGCAAGAAAGGAGTCTGATACTGGGGAGGTAAACTTAAGAGAAATTTATAATATCATTGCTCGTAAAACAGATATAGATATTGAGATATGGATGAAACGAGAAATAGAAGCGGAAATGCTTATTTGTAAGCCCAATCCATACTTTAAGCAGATTGTTGAAAGATTAGAAAAAGAAAATAAAAGAATAATTGCTGTTAGTGATATGTACCTTTCGACAGAGGTAATAGAAAAATTAATGAAAAAGTGTGGATATGTAAAATTTGAAAAGATATTTATTTCAAATGAATATCGGTGCTCTAAAGCAAAAGGCGGGTTATACGATGTTGTAAGAAGCTATATACCTGCAGAAACAGTGTTACATATTGGCGATAATATTAGTTCAGATTTCTCCATGGCTAAAAAAAAGGGGTTTGAAGCTAAACATTATCACAATGTTAATGCAAAATATCATGTAAGTAATTTACCGTATGGAATGACAAGACTTGTGGGTGCGTTTTCAAAAGGAATTATTAATTCATATTTAAATAATGGGATTAAGCACGAAAATCAGTATTTTAAGTATGGCATGATTAATGGAGGATTATTAGCATGTGGATATTGTGAGTATATAAATGGAATTGTAGATAAATACGGCATAGACAAAGTATTATTTGTTGCTCGCGATGGTTATATTATTAAAAAGGTTTATGATCAATACTATCATAAGTGCAATACGGAATATATACTATTTTCTCGTTTTTCAGCAGAGCAAATTTTGTTTGACCGATATACAGAGGACTATATTAAACATAATTTAGAACATCGTTTGCATTTGAAAAAAAAGGTGAGTATAAAACAATTATTATATGAAATTGATTTGCAGTTTTTGGAGGATGATTTAAAAAATAGAGGGATCGATTTGACTGATCTTTTTACAGAAAATAATTATAAAAGGATTGTAGAAATAATTTATGATTGCAAGACTAAAATAAAAAATTATTTTGAAGATACCAGAAAAAATATGTATGAATACTTAAAACCAATGATTATAGATTGTGATAAAATTTTGGTTGTAGATTTAGGATGGTTTGGTACAGGGGGGATTTCAATCAAGTATCTTTTAGAGGAAGTTTATCAAACGGGAGTTACCGTATTTAGTGCTTTAATAGGAACGAATGAAGACACATCTTTGGAAGGCAGAATTGCTAACAAAGAGTTATTTCCGTACGCATATTCCCCAGTACATGATTTATATTTGCTTCATTGGCATACAAGACATCAGTATAACGTTCATAATTTATTAATTGAACTAATGTTTAGTGCTCCGTTTCCTAGCTTTTTAAAGTTTATAAAGAATAAAGAAGGACATCTAGAACCTTTATTTAGTTATGAAGAAACAGAAAATTATGAGATTATAAATAGCATACATAAAGGAATCTTAAAATTTGTGGAATTATATCATGGTTTAGATAGTTCTATTAAGTCATTATTAGAAATACATGGTGGAGATGCATATGCAGCTTTTATGTATACAGCTGATAATCCCCAAAAATGTTATGACTTATTTAAGGACTACAAAATCAGTGAGTTATCTGGCATTTTTGGATCTAAATCAATTACCACTATGGGAGAAATTATGAAGGAGGATCACTACATTTAATAACAGTAGTAAGACAAAATGAGTATCTTTAAAATAATTTATAATATATTGAAACAATATAAAATAATTTTTAAATTAGCTAAAAATGACTTTAAATCCAAGTATGCAAGTTCTTTTTTGGGGGCTATTTGGGCGTTTGTTCAACCAATGATTACAATTCTAGTTTTTTGGTTCGTGTTTCAAGTTGGTTTTAAAACCCCTCCAGTAAATGATATACCATATATACTATGGTTTATTCCAGCATACATACCATGGATTTATTTTACTGAAATTTTGAATTCTACATCTAATAGTATGTTAGAGTATAATTATTTAGTAAAAAAGGTTAAGTTTGATGTTGAGATAATTCCAAGTGTTAAGATTATATCAGCAGCGTTTGTGCATGTATTTTTTATAGGATTTATCTTTTTTATGTATTGGATTTTGAATAGAGAAATTACAATATATAGTTTACAATCTTTGTACTATTCTTTTGCGGTAACTGTTTTGGGATTCGGAATAGGGATGTTTGTTTCCTCTGTTACAGTACTTTTTAAAGATTTTGCTCAAATTGTAAATGTTATTCTTCAAATAGGCTTTTGGGCATCTCCTATCTATTGGAATCCAGATAGTATGGAGGGGTGGGTAGTCAATATTTTGAAATTAAATCCAGTATATTATATTATATCCGGATATCGGGGTGCCTTTGTTAATCAAGATGTGTTTTGGAACCATCCTATGCAGACATTGTATTTTTGGATATGTACAATATCCATTTGTATTATAGGCTGTAAATTGTTTGTAGCGTTAAGACCATTTTTTGCAGATGAGCTTTAGGAGTGATTATGAAAGCGATAGAGGTAAGGGATATTAGTAAAATATATCCGTTGTATACTAATAAGTATGATAAATTAAAAGAAGCAATTCTTCCTGGGAATAGGAAATTTCATAAGGATTTTCATGCATTACAAAATATTTCTTTTAATGTGGAAAAAGGAGAATGTGTTGGAATTATTGGATTAAATGGATCAGGAAAATCAACACTATTAAAAATTATAACAGGTGTTATAACACAAACGTCTGGTGCTATTGATATAAATGGTAGAATATCTGCTTTATTGGAATTAGGAGCTGGTTTTAATCCTGAATATACAGGAATGGAAAACATATTTTTAAATTCGACATTGATGGGATATTCTGATGAAATGACGAAAGCTAGATTACCTCAAATATTAGATTTTGCAGATATTGGAGACTTTATTTATCAGCCAGTTAAGACATATTCCTCAGGCATGTTTGTACGTTTAGCTTTCTCTATTGCCATTAACATAGAACCAGATATATTAATCATTGATGAAGCATTGAGTGTAGGCGATGTGTTTTTTCAACAGAAATGTTTTCAAAAAATAAGAGAACTGACCGGTAAAGCTACGGTTTTAATTGTTTCTCATGATATGAATGCAATGACAAAGTTTTGTAGACGTGTGATGGTAATGAATCATGGCCAGTTAGTTTTTGATGGGGAACCTCAGGAAGCGGTGACCAGATATTTTAAAATTAAACAGGGGGAGTATAAAAACGAAAATACAAATGCATTGCCCCCAAAAAGTGAGAGTTTGGATTTTTCAAATTATAAAATACCAGATACAGGGCAGTATAGTGGTAATTTGAATGTTCTTATCACCAAATATTATTATGAGTTTAATGGAAGCGCGGATGCAGAAATTTGTGAAAGAGGGGATATTCTTCATATATGGATGGTTGTAGAGGCTAAGATAGACATACAAGATCTTATTGTTGGGTATCAAGTCAGAGATAAATATGGAAATGAAATTTTTGGTCAAACAAGTCTTACATCTCAAGTTGAACAATTTTCTTTACAACGGGGTGAAAATCTTGTAGAATTTGAAATTCAGTGGCCGGAAATTAGAGAAGGAGATTATTTTATCACACTAGGTATAGGTAATGGAACAGAGGTATTAAATCAGGTAGAAGAATGTTGGATAAATAATGCAATTCACATTATTTCTACAACATATGGAAAAACTATTTTCGGTATTTTTAATCAAGATATGGATGTTTATAAAGTGACTAAAATTTGAAAATAAGGAGAAATAGTATGGAATGGATGAATTATACTCCAGAGTTTGAGTGTGATAATTATAATAGGGATATGTTAAAATACTCGCCATGGTCAGGACATAGATTATTTGCATATGATTTAATAGCGAATACTAGGCCAGAGACAGTTGTAGAATTAGGCAGTTTTTACGGTTGCTCCATGTTTACATTTGCGCAGGCTGTAAAAGATCAGCATTTAAATACAAGTTTAAATGCTGTTGATTTATGGGAAGTATGTGATAAGTTTACAGAGGCGGATTATAAAGAGGATGTGTATAGTGCCTTTCGACTTGTGAAAACAAGTTGTTTCACTGAACAAAATTTAAAAATGTTTAAAATGACATTTGATCAGGCAATGCTGCAATTTGATGATGGTTCAATTGATATTCTTCATATAGATGGTTCCCATTTTTATGAAGATGTAAAGCATGATTATGAAACATGGAAGATTAAAGTAAAAGCGAATGGAATAATAATGTTCCATGACATTGGAGATGAAGTAATTAATGGTGGAATTATGGGATCTCATATTTTTTGGGAGGAGTTGAAACAGCAGTGGCCGTGGACACTGCAGTTTGATTTTAGTTGCGGGTTGGGTCTTCTTTTTTTATCTGAACAAGTGTATAAGGAATTTTCAGCAGTAGTTGATATGGAGTATTATCAAAAAAGAAGCAATTCGTTTGATGTGGCGTTGAAGGACGATTTAAGAAAAATGTCTTTTAAGATGAAAGATGCAGAATTTTATATTAGTGATTTAAAAAAACAGTTAGAGATTAAGGATAGTCATCTGGAAAATTACAAAAAGAATATTAAACAAGTGCAAGAGGATTACGAGTGCACAATAAAAGGAAAAGATAGATATATATCCGAACTTGAAAAACAGAGAGAGGATATAAATAGAATTTGGTTAGAAGATAGAAAGAAGATACAGGAAGATTATGAAATAACAATCAGAGAAAAAGACGCATATATTAAACAATTAGAAAGAACAATTGAAAAAATGGAAGAAGGGGACATATGAGTGCGACAATTTCATTGATTATTCCAGTATATGGTACAGAAAAATATTTAAGGCGCTGTATTGAAAGTGTCATAAATCAGAACTATAAAGAGTTGGAAATAATTTTAGTAAATGATTGTTCTCCTGGCAATGCAGAAGAAATTATTTTGGAATATCAGCAGGAAAATAGTCGAATTAAATATGTGAAGCACGATGTGAACCGTGGCCTATTTCAGGCAAGAATAACAGGGGCGGAGATGGCCACTGGTGATTATATTGCTTTTTTGGATAGTGATGACTATGTTGAGTTTGATTTTTATTATAGTCTGATTATGAAAGCACAAACTGAAAACGCGGATATAGTAGTTGGAAAAACAGTAATTGAAACAGAGCAAGGACAGCGTTTTATAAACCATTTCCATGATAGCAGCTTGGATTTTGATTGTTTAGAGGGGGCGGCAGTTAAAAGGGCTTTTTGGAGTCAGAGAGGGCGTTGCTACTCATGGCATACTGTCTGGAATAAATTATATTCCAGAGCACTTTGGAATGAAGCTATGCCATATTATAAACAAATAACGACGCATGTTATAATGACAGAGGATATTGGATTTTCGTCTGTTTTATTTTATTTAGCCAAAAAGGTAGTTAAAGTAAATACATCTGCATATTTTTATTGCGAAAATGAAGGTGCATCAACAAATTCTCGTAATATGACAATTATTAAATTCAAAAAAAATATGTCTGATATAACTACGGTATTTGATTTTGTGAAGAAATTTTTAGAGTCTCAAAATGCAGATGCAGAAATTATGGAAGATTATGATGCTTTTCGTGAGTATTATGCAAGATTATGGTTGGGATTAGTTCAGGGAGATTTTGTAGGGAAGTACAAAAAGGAAGCTTTAACTTATATAGAGCGATTGCATCCTGATTTACAGACAAGGATGCAGCCGGAAGATTACTTTTATGACTCTCTTAGAACACCTTGGAATAACGGAATAGAGGTAGCTAAAACATTGGTGGCCGACGATTCGATAGAGTATGTTAGCTTTGATATTTTTGATACATTGATTACACGCCCTTTATATCAGCCGCAGCATGTTTTTGAATTGATGGATAGGGAATTTAAAACTCTGGTAAACACCAATGTGTCCTTTTTGAAAATTCGTACAGATGGAGAAACTGCAGCAAGGTGCAGACATGGAAAGTTGTTTCCAGAAGAACAGGATGTTACTCTAGATGAGATTTATGAAGAAATAAAAGAACGGTACTCTCTGGATGATGTTGTTATACAAAGACTTATGGCCTTAGAAAAAGAATTAGAGATTAGTCTTTCCAGGCCAAGAGGTACGATTAAAGAACTGTTTAAGTTGGCAAAAGATTTGAAGAAAAAAGTGATAGTTGTTTCCGATATGTATCTTGCAAAAGAGACTATAGAAATCATACTAGAAAAAAATGGCTATACAGGATATGAGCATTTATATTTATCTTCAGATATACGATTAACTAAAAATACTGGTGATCTGTTTAAGTATGTTTTAAATGATTTATCTATTTCAGGAAATAAGATTTTACATTTTGGTGATACTTGGGAAAACGATTTTGCTAATCCGCAAAAACTTGGGATTCGTACTTTTTTCATTCCAAAAACAAAGGAAGTTTTTGAGAATGTAATTCAAGGGCAAGTTACGAATCGCTGTGCATCTATAGGAAATTGGGCTGCATCCGGAATTATTCGACAGAATTCTTATAAAGAATCAGTGGGATATGGAGCCATGATGGCAACTGTGGCAAATAAATACTTTGACAATCCGTATCGTACATTTAATAGTGAGTCAGACTTAAATGCAGATCCTTATTTTCTGGGATATTATCCAGTGGGAATGCATTTATATGGATTTGCACAATGGCTGATCGAGCAAGGAAAAGCGTTAGGTTTTAAAACGTTATACTTTATGTCTAGAGATGGATATTTACCAATGTTGGTATATAGAAAATTGGCAGAGAAAGAGAAAGATGCGCCTCAGGCCGAGTATATTTATTCTTCCAGAAAGGCGTTGATGCCGTATATAATAAAAACGCCTTTTGATTTATACGATTTTCCGACAGTTATAGTAAATCAGACAGCAGAAACGATGCGGAAACGATTAAATTTTTGTATAAAAAGGGTAAGCGATGATGAATATAAAACGATCCTATCTAAGTATCATATTGAACATAATGCATATTTTCAAGATAAGCAGGATTATGATACATTTATAAATGTATTTATAAAGGAATTTTATTCAGAAGAAGTACATGAGGAGGCAAAGCAACTATGTTCTGAGTATTATTCACGAATTGCTGCTGATGGTGCTACCGTTGATATGGGATATAGTGGAAGAATACAAGGAGCTGTCTGTGAAGCAGTTGGACATGGTGTTGATGTATTTTTTATACATTCTGACAGTAACCAGTATATAAAAGAATCCTTAAACCACGGATTTCATGTGTATAGTTTTTATGGAACCACACCATGTATGTCTGGTGTAGTGCGAGAACATATATTATCTAGCAGTGATCCGTCCTGTATCGGGTTTGAGCGGAAGAACGGACAGGTAGTGCCGATGTTTGAGATGTCAGATAAGTGTGTGCCAGATTTGAAGGTGGTTGAACAGATTCAAAAGGGCGCTGTGGAATTTGTTGAAGATTTCGTGAATTTGTTGGGAGTATATAGAAAGCAGATTTCTATAAAACCACAAGAAATATCTTTGCCTTATGAAGGTTTCATCAGATTTGCGTCGGATATGGATTTGAAAGTCTTTTCTGCCTCATTTTTTGAAGATGAGGTTTGGGGCGGAAAGACCCGGATTAATATTGCGGATTTCATTAAGCAGCAACATAGAGAATACTCGATGATGAATTCAGTTGGCACAGAAGAACGGGGAGAGTCGATTGATGAAGAGGACTTAGTAGTAAAAAAAATAAAAAATACATTATGTCCATATCCAATATTTTATCGAATGGCAAAAAAAATATATAGAAAACTTAAAAATAGTTAAAAGATGTGTGAACTATATGATGTGCTTTTTTGAAAAAAGAGGCATGTACTAATGCATAAATTTTAAAGAAAGGGAGTATGTGTGCTTTGTTTTAAAGCATCGTGAGGGATTTAATTTAGATGTTAAAGCATAATGATACAAATTTGATTAGTAGAAAGCCTAGGAAATTTTTTAATGTAATTATAGTAAATCAACGCATAATCGCCGGGAACGCCCAGTTTACGGGCATTGCGGCTGGTCGAGGGGTCGGTTTTACTACCGGATTACTACTTTTGAGGGAAGGCCTTGGGATGCGAGAGACCCCCATAAGACCACATTCATGGCATTGAAGCATGCAATCAGACTATCAATAATATGGCGGAAACAGAAAGAGACCCCCGGTGTGGAGAAGGCACCGGGGGTCTCTTGTAAAGGTCAAATCCTTCGCTCCACGTCAAATACAGCGCCGCTTACTTGCGGCGCTTGTAAAGGTCAAATCGTAAAGGTCAAATCCTTCGCTCCACGTCAAATACAGCGCCGCTTACTTGCGG
>ERZ1673736.4592-NODE-4592-length-11041-cov-3.501365_pt1 | contig 11041 bp, 8 predicted proteins | sample MGYA00580212_ERZ1673736 | MGnify/ENA primary metagenome ERZ1673736 (study PRJEB41218, sample SAMN15661752) | gut metagenome | host: Homo sapiens | place: Canada: London | collected 2015-08-20/2019-03-30 | study: EMG produced TPA metagenomics assembly of... | reverse complement strand
GGAAGATCCGGAGCAGAAAGCCCGGCCTTGCCTGCTGACGCGGCTCCCGTACGGCATGAAGCCGGAGCGTTCCCTGCTCGCGGGGCTTGCCGCCGGTGAGCGGGCCGTTCATGGTGTGTTCGCCTCGGCCGGACTGCCCGGGCCGGATTTCCGTCTGCGTCTCGTCGATGCGGAACGGCTGGAATTGCACGTCCTGCCGGAGCCCGCCCTTGCTCCCGGCCTTTGTGCCGAGCTGGCCCGCCGCATTGCCGAAGCCGTTCCCCAGCTTCCGCCTCCCCGTGTGGTCAGGGTGGAAACGCTTTCCGGCTTTTTCGACAGGGCCTGAGCCGTTTTCCTCCTCCCCCGCCTCTGGGATCTCCTTGCTTTTTCTGTCGCCCTTTCTCTGGGAAGCGTTGCCGGACATTGTCCGTATCTCGTGCCGTATCCTTCAATGGTACACCTTCATGTACTTTCCTCAGATGTGCGCCCGCGTGTCCGAAGAGACAGCCATAGGCTCTTGCAGAGGGGAGGGAAGAGAGGATCAGGCAAAAAATGGGTAGAATCGTATCTACTCACAGAGCTTCGGAGGCAGTATAACTGATTCATGGAATTGTTGATCCGTATGGATGGAATACACAGCTGAAAGTTCGAAACGGACAAGAGAGGATTGTTATGAGCAAGGCACTGGAAATCGATTCGTCCAGAAGAAGTCTGCTGAAATATACGGTCGCCGGGCTGCTTGCCGGGTTCGGAGGCCGTTTGTTGCCGCATGTTTCGTCGGCCTATGCCGCCACGGAGGGCGGAGCCAAGGCGTTGGTCGTCTACTATTCCCGTTCCGGCAACACGCGCGCCGTCGCCGAGGCCATTCATACGGCGGTCGGCGGGGATATTGTGGAACTTCAGCCGGTGACGCCGTATCCCGAGGCGTACCGTGCGACCACGGATCAGGCGAAGCAGGAACTGGCGTCGGGCTACAAGCCGCCTTTGAAGCACAGGATTGGGCACATCGAGGCGTACGACGTCGTTTTCGTGGGATCGCCCAACTGGTGGGGCACTGTAGCCGGGCCGGTGAGGACGTTCCTGTCCGAGTACGATTTGGCGGGCAAGCGGATTGCCCCGTTCATCACGCATGAGGGCAGCGCGCTGGGCCGCAGCGTTGCGGACATCAAGGCGTTTTGCCCGAAGGCGGTTGTTCTGGACGGGCTTGCCGTCAGGGGAAGCCGGGCCGCTTCCGCGCAAGGCGAGGTGGCCGCGTGGCTTCGCAAGATCGGCATGGGAAAATAACCTTTTCGTCGAGAGGAATGTCATGAGCAAAAATATACTGATACTGTCGGGGAGCCCCAGAAGGGGCGGCAATTCCGATATATTGTGTGATCGCTTCATGGAAGGCGCGCGGGAATCCGGCCATCGGGCCGAAAAGGTTTTCCTCCGCGACAAAAACATCGGCTATTGCATCGGCTGTGAAGCCTGCCACCAGAACAACGGCGTCTGCGTGCAGAAGGACGATATGGCCGAGATTCTGGGAAAGATGATCGCCGCTGACGTGATCGTCATGGCGACGCCGGTGTATTTCTATACGATGGATGCGCAGATGAAGACGCTTATTGATCGGTGCGTCGCCCGGTATACGGAAATCAGCAACAAGGCGTTTTACTTCATCGCCACCGCCGCCGACGGCGAAAAGCGGTCGCTGGAGAGGACCATCGAAGGGTTCCGCGGGTTCCTGTACTGTCTGGAAGGCGCGCAGGAAAAGGGCATCGTTTACGGATCGGGCGCATGGAAAAAAGGCGACATCAAGGAAAGCCCGGCTCTGAATGAGGCATACGAAATGGGGCGGCACGCATAAGTTCCGGTATGCCGATTCTGTGCGGCGTCCCGGTTGCGGCTGGACGGCGGCCGAATGGAGCGTCTCCCCCTATCCTTCCTCCATATAAGGACACCCGCTCGGAGTGACTGAGCGGGTGTTCTTATATGGAGGTTGGTTCCCCCGGCGGCCGCCCGGAGGAATGGGCGAGTGTGCCGCCGGGGGAACCCCAAATCGCACCGGGCGGGGGAAGGGGGATCATCCTTTGCCCGGTGCGTTGGGGACGGGGAAATTACAGGGAACCGTAGACGAGCCGGTTGCCCACCAGGGTCGCCAGAATCGGGATGTCCCTGATGCGTTCGGGCGCGATTTCAAGCGGGTTCTCGCCGAGGATGACCATATCGGCGAGCTTGCCGGGCTCAAGGCTGCCCTTCATGCGTTCTTCATGGAACTGGTAGGCGCCCCATATGGTGACGCTTTTCAGGGCATCCAGCACAGAGACGGTCTGATCCTCGCCGAGCACCTTGCCGCTGCCGGTGAGCCGGTTGACCGCCGACCAGACGGAGAGCAGCGGATCCATAGGCGTGACGGAGGTGTCGTTGTGGGAAGTGAAGGGGATGCCGCGTTTCAGGGCGCTCCGCAGCGGATCGATCCGGGCTGCGCGGGCTTTCCCGAGGAAGATGTCCCGATGGCGGTCGCCCCAGTAATAGGTGTGTACGGTGAAGAAGGACGGAACCACGCCGAGCCGTTCGATGCGGTCGAGCTGATCCTCGCGGACGGTCTGGCAATGGATGATGATGTGCCGCGCGTTGGCCCGGGGGTACGCCTTTTGCGCTTCCTCAAAGGCGTTGAGGATGTCTTCGATGCCCGCGTCGCCGTTGCCGTGGATGGCGACCTGCCAGCCCTCTTCGTGGTAGCGGGTAACGATGTTGACGAGTTCACGGGGATTGTAGATGGGGTATCCGCGCCATGACCCGTCGGAGATGGCGTCCGGCAGCGAATGGTAGGGATTGCTCAGATAGCCGGTGTACCCTTGGAGGCTCCCGTCCTGAAACAGTTTCACAGCGCCCATGCTGAGCAGGCCGTCCTTGGTCAGGGGCGTGCCGCATTGCACGGTGGGGGCCAGCGAGAAGTCGAACCAGCCGTGCTTGGGCAGAAGCTGGACGCGGTTTTTGAGCATCCCCCGTTTGTGGGCGGTCATGTAGTTTTTCCACATGGCCGTGGTGACGCCGCCGTCGTGGGCGGTCGTCACGCCCTTGGCGACATAGTCGTCGGTAGCCCGTTCCACCGCGCCGAGCCATTTTTCCTGGGTCATCTGCGGGGAGGCCGCCAGGACCATCTCCATTGCGGCGGGTTCCTCCACCAATCCGGTGAGGCGGCCGTTGCCGTCATGCCGGAACACGCCGCCCGACGGATTCAGGGTTTCATCCGTGATCCCGGCTGCCTCAAACGCCTTGCTGTTGCACAGGGCCAGATGCCCGGAGATGTGGCGCAGGAACAGCGGGTGATCCGGGGCCATCGCGTCCAGTTCGGCAAGCGTGAAATGCCGCTCTTCGGCAACGGCGGTATCGTCATACCCCGCGCAGAGCAGCCATTCCCCGGCGGGCATACCCGAAAGGGCTTCGCGTACCTTGCGGCGGATGTCGCCGTGCGTCCTCACGTCCCCGATGGGATGGGAATTCACGTCGAGATAGTATTTGTTGTACATGCCCGCGCGCATGAAATGGCTGTGGCAGTCGTAGAAGCCCGGCATCATGAACCGCCCGCCGAGATCGACGATGCGGGTTTCCGGGCCCTGGAACGGGGCCACTTCGGCTTCCGAGCCCACGGCAAGGATGGTTTCGCCGGATACGGCAAGGCAGGAAACGATGGAGCAGCGGGAATCCATCGTCAGGATGGTACCGTTCCGGTAGATGTGAGTCGCTTGTTGCATGGCTGGCCTCATAAGGGTTGCGGGATCAGGCGGCGCTGGCGGCGCGGTACTTCTTCCATTCCTTCCAGAGCAGGTTGAACAGGATGAAGAGGCTGATGGCGAGGAACGACGCGCAGACAGGACGGGTGAAGAATACGGAGAAATCCTGATTGGAGATGCTGAGCGCCCTGCGGAAGTTGGTTTCGATGATCCCGGAGAGGATCATGGCGAGGAGCAGGGGGGCGAGCGGGAAGCGCGCCTTGGTCATGATGTAGCCGAGCAACCCGAAACCGGCCATGACGGCGAGGTCGAAGTTGGAGTTGTTCAGGGCGTAGCCGCCCACCACGCACAGGGTGGTGACGAGGGGCATGAGGATGCCGCCGGGAATGAGCACGACCTTGGCGAACAGGCGCACCGCGTAGTAGCCCAGAAGCAGCATGAAGACGTTGGAGACGAACAGGGCGATGAAAATGCTGTAGACGAGCGTGCCCTGTTCCTGGAACAGCAGCGGACCGGGAGTCATGCCCTGGATCATAAGCGCGCCGAGCATGATCGCCGTGACCACGTCGCCGGGCACGCCGAGGGTCAGCAGGGGGATGAGCGCGCCGCCGGTGACGGCGTTGTTGGCGGATTCCGTGGCCGCGATGCCTTCAAGCGTGCCTTTGCCGAAAAGCTCTGGGTGCTTGGAGTGGCGCTTGGTTTCGCTGTAGGCCGCGAACGAGGCCGTGCCCGAGCCCGTGGCCGGGACGATGCCGATGAACGTGCCGAAGAGGGAACCGCGGATCAGGGCGGCACGGTTGGCCCAGAGATCGGGTAACGAGATGCCCTTGCGAGAGATTTCGGCGGTGGAGAGCTTGCGGCCCATGAAGACGTCTTCAATGGTAACCAATACCTGCGACAGGGCATAGAGCCCGACGAGCGCCGGGACGAGGGAGACGCCGTTGATGAGGTCTGGCGAGTCGAAGGTCATGCGCAGGTTGCCGGAAAGCGGGTCCATGCCGATCATGGAGATGAGCATGCCGAGCAGCGCCGCGATGCAGCCCTTGAGCAGCGCGCCTTCGGACAGCGTCGCCACAATGGTCAGGCCGAAGATGCCGAGGGAGAAATATTCCGGGGCGCTGAAGTCGAGGGCGAAGTGTGCGAGCTGCGGGGCGACCGTGGCCAGCACGATACAGGAAAAGATGCCGCCGATGAAGGAGGCGATGGTGGTCATTTCCAACGCTTTGAGCGACTCCCCGCGTGCGGTGAACTTCGGCCCTTCAAGCATGGTCGCGGCGGCGGCCGCCGTGCCCGGAGTGCCGACGAGGATGGCGGTGATGCTGCCCGCGTAGATTGCGCCGCAGTACATGCCGAGCACGGCGGGGAAGCCGAAGGTCAAGGGAATGAGCAGGGCCACGCCCATGACGGCGGTGAGGCCGGGCAGCGCGCCGAAGACGATGCCGAGCGCCACGCCGATAAAGTTGGCGACGAGGGCTTCCATGCTACAGGCCGAGCTGAAGGCTGATATGAACATATCGAACATGGGATACCGCCTTTTTAGGGAAGAGGAACTTTGAAGAAGATGGCGAACACGGCGTACAGGAAGGCTGATATCCCCGCGGAAATGAGAAAAATGTAGAAAGGATTGCGGTATCCGGTCAGCACCTGCGCCCCGGAGAGGAAGATCAGCGTGGAGATGAGGAAACCCGTGCCTTCGGGCCACTCGGCGTCATAGGCGTACTCTCCGAGGAAAATGAAGCCGACCACATAGGCCAGGATCCACGCGGCCATCAGCCCCACTTTGACGGCGAGCTTCCTTTCGGGCCAGCAGGCCGTGTCTTTGTCTTTGCCTGTGATCGTCCTTCCCACAAGGATGAGCGAGAGCAGGGCCAGCGCGATCGTGACACCCGTGGGGAACGAACCCGCCGAGAAGAAGTCGAGCGCTGCGGGTTCCGGGATCAAGTGTATCTGGTATCCCATGACGCAGCAGAAGGCGAGCAGCGCCAAGCCGATAAAGAAATCCGTCTTATTTTTCATGAAGCGACCCCTCGTCGTGAAAAGGAAGGGCGGGGCGCACCCGCGCTCCGCCCCGGTATTCGTTAGTCAAGCGACTTGCGCCCGGCCAGCACTTCGTCGGCGAGGTCCGAGGACGACTGGATAAGCTGTCCGAATTCCTTGGCGGGGAGATACCCGGCATCAAGGCCGATTTTGTTGAATTTTTCGATGACTTCGGGGTCCTTCATGGCCTTTTCGATGAGGGGTTCGAGCGCGGCGATGCGATCGTCCTTGACCTTGCTGGACACCACGAGGCCGTGCCACGCGCCGAGATCGATCCATTTCTCGTCCGCGGGGGTCATCTTGTCGGCGTACAGTTCGCGGAAGGTTGGCGTATTGGGCAGATCGGCGCGGCGTTCCTTGCGGGAGATGGCGATGACGTTGAAGTCGCCGGAGTTGGCATAAGGCAGGATGTTGGCCGGGACCTGGAAGCCGGCGGTGATGTGCTTGCCGAGCAGGGCGGTGCTCACTTCATGGCCGCTGGTATAGGCGGTATGGCGGATCTTGAGATCGCCGTGGAAGCGGTCGGTCAGCTTCGTCATGTACAGGCGTTGCGTGGAGATGGAGCCGGTAGTCCCGTAGACGGTCCCATCGGGGTTCTTTTCCGCAGCCTGGAGGAATTTTTCCCACGTGTCGATGCCGGAGCTCTTGTTGGTGCTCAGCACGCATTCCATGCTGGCGATGTGGGCGACGGGCTTGATGTTCTTGAGGGTATACCCCACGTTGGTCAGCTTGGGGGTGGTGGCGAGGGCGCTGAAGCCGGGGAATGCGAGGGTATAGCCGTCGGGACGGGCGCGGAGCATTTCATTGATGCCGATGGCCTGTGCGCCGCCGGGCTTGTTCACGACGTTGATGGTGATGTTGTAGTTCTGCTGGAAGTAGTCGGCGAGGATGCGCGCCGCGATGTCGACGCCGCCTCCGGGGCCGAAGGGCACGATGATGTTGATGGGCTTGTCGTAGGGGTATTCCGCCCGGGCATCCGTGTTGCCGCCGATAAACAGGGAACAGGCGATGAGCAACGAGGCGATGATGCTTTTCTTCATGGCAACTCCATCCTTCTGATTGTGTGGGGGACATGGGCAGGGGACTGCCCCTTCCAGCGCGCCGACGGCATTGTGCCGAAAGGCTCTTGAGAGACATTATATCAAGAAATATGCCAGCCCATTTGAAGGGAAATCGCCGTTTATTGGTATATGGAAAGGGAAAAAAGCGGCATTGGCTGTAACAAAAATGTTACGTCATACCATATTTGTTAACTTTTTGTATCAATATTGTTACTCGAAATGTTCCGCATTTGTTTCCGCAAGCCCTTGAAGCTTGCGCCACAACGTCATCCGGCTGATGCCGAGAAGGTGGGCGGCCTTGCCCATATCCCCTCCGCACCGGGCGACGGCTTGCCGGATGAACCGGGCCTCTTCCCGCGCCATGTGGCTCCTGAGGGTAAGAGGCGGCGAATCCTCGGGCTCTTGGGGGAGGCTCGGCGTTATGGGGGACTCCTCCAGAGGCGGATCTTCCCATAGGGACAAAAGCAATTGTTCCCAGTCCGTCACTTCGGCCATGTGGTTGGCTACGATCGCCATGCGTTCCATGAGGCTGAGCAGTTCGCGGATGTTGCCGGGCCACGGATGGCGCAGCAGGGGCCGCTCAAGCTGGGAGACGAGCAGGCTTTCCGCCGGAGGCTCGTCGAGATGTTCCCTCAGATGGGAAACGGCGAGATCCACAATGTCCTCAAGCCTCTCCCTGAGTGGCGGGAGGCGCAAAGAGAGCACGTTGAGGCGGTAAAAGAGGTCCGCCCGGAACCGTTCCTCTGCCACAAGCTGGCGGAGATCCTGATGCGTGGCGCACAGGACGCGTACGTCGAGGGGGATCACCTGCGTCCCGCCCACGCGTACCAATTCCCGTTCCTGAAGCACGCGCAGCAGCCGCCCCTGAAGGGTAAGCGGCAAGTCCCCGATTTCGTCGAGGAACAGGGTTCCGGTGTGGGCCAGCTCGAACATGCCCGCCTTGCCCTGACGCCTCGCGCCGGTAAACGCGCCTTCCTCATAGCCGAAAAGTTCGCTTTCCAGCAGCCCTTCGGGGATGGCGGCACAGTTCACGGCCACGAACGGCTTGTCTTTGCGCAGGCTGGCGGCGTGGATGCTTTGGGCGAACAGCTCCTTGCCCGTGCCGGATTCCCCGCAGATGAGCAGGTTGGCGTCCGTGGAGGCGTAGAGTACGCCAAGCTCTTTGAGATGCCGCACGTGCGGGGAGCGGGTACGGATGTCCCCAAACGAGTAGCGCGTGGTAAAACCTTTTGATTTTAGTTTGTTGCGGAGCTTTGCCTCCGCTTTGTAGATGCGCCGGGCGTCGGATATGGAGCAGACCGTCCCCACGTTCTGCCCTTGGAAAAGGATGGGCACGCGGTTGATGACGAGGGTGGTGCCCCGGATGTCGTGGACGCGCCCATGTTCCGCCTTGTCGCCCGCCAGCGTGCCGGGAGAGAAGACGCCGGGCATAACGGTCCGGATGTGCTCTCCGAGGGCTTCTTTTTTCGCGCAGTTGAGGAGGGATTCCGCCGAGGGGGTGATGAGGTTCACTTTGCCCTGTGCGTCGTACACCACGATGCCCTCGTCGATGGCGTCGAGGATGGCTCCGAAGCGCGCGGTGCGCTGGCGTTCGGACCGGCGGGCGCGGGCGACGTTGACCGCCTCAAGGAGCGTCCGCTTGGCGGATATTTCGCCGTCGATGATCTCAAGCGTGGGGAACCCCGCTGCGGTGGCCCATTGGCATACGAGCGTCCCGCGTGCGACGAAGAGCTCCACGTCGGCGGGGTCCAGCTGGATGAGCCGGAGGTGCATCTCGTTTTTGGAGCCGTAAAGGTGTTCCTTGATTCTCATGCCAAGGGCTTTTTCCACGCTGGAGAGACCGGGCAGCGGGGTGGAGTACCGAAAGAACGCGACGTTGCGGACATGCCCCGCATAGGGCTGGAGCGCCTGCAGGAGATCCCATGCGGAGAAGTCGATGGGCACGACGGGTATGGAGGAATTCTGTTTGACGACGTCCACGGTGACGCCGCGGCTGAGGACGACGTCGCAGGTATCCGGGGAGAGGCGTTTCGCCGCTTCGATGGCCTCGTCGAAGGCCAGATCCATGAATTTGATGCGGCAGCGCAGATCTTTGGCGACCTGTCTGAAAATCCGGGCATCGAGGCCCTTGTAGGGCGCGATGAGGGTCATTTGAAATTCGTACTGCGGGAGCATCTCTTTTCCCCGTGCGCCCTGCCTCGTTCCCCGGCGCCGGGATGTGAGGGGTAGGAACGCTTTTTGCTTATGGACGGGTGGCATCCGGGACTGAGCCCGGTTTACAACATTCAACACAAAGGAACCTGTTATGCGATTCAAGACACTGTTTGCAGTATGCGCGCTTTTCGGCAGCCTGTTTCAGTCGTCGCCCTCCCTGTCCGAAACCCTCCGTACGGCATGGCTTGGCGAGCACGAGGCGTTTTTGACATGGTATGCAAAGGAAAAAGGCTGGGACAAGGAAGCCGGATTGGACATCATCATGCTCCGGTTCGATTCCGGCAAGAGCCTCATCGAAAACGTCAGGGCCTACGATTGGGCCATCGCCGGTTGCGGGGCGGTTCCCGCCATGCAGGCCACCATGAGCGATCAGGTGGAAGTGATTGCCATCGCCAACGACGAATCTTCGGCCAACATGATCCTGACCCGCCCCGACAGCCCGATCCTTGCGGAAAAGGGATTCAATCCCGATTTCCCGAATGTCTTCGGGACGCCCGAATCCGTCAAGGGCAAGCTCATCCTGTGCCCCAAAAAAACGTCGGCCCGCTATCTGCTCGACAAATGGCTCGCCGCGCTCGGGCTTGAGGAGAAGGACGTCAAGATCGAGGAACTGGAACCGACACCCGCCCTCGGCGCGTTTAAGAACGGGTACGGCGATATCCTCGCCGTCTGGTCGCCGTTCACCCGCGAAGCCGAAACGCTCGGGTTCAAAGTTGCGGCGCATTCGCAGGATTGCGGTGCAACGCAGCCCGTGCTCCTTGTCGCGGATCGCGCGTTCACGGAAAAGAATCCGGACGCCGTGCGTGCGTTTTTGAAAGTCTACCTGCGGGTTGTGGATGAGATCAAGGCGCAGGGCCCGGAAACATTGGCTCCAGCCTATGTCCGCTTCGCGGAGGCGTGGATGGGCAAAAAGTTTTCCGAGGCCGACGCCATTGCCGAACTGCGGGAACATCCCGTCTTTTCGCTGGAGGAGCAGCTTGCCCTGTTCGGGGAAGATGGGGAAAGCCCGCTGAAGGCATGGCTGGCCGAGATTGCGGCCTTTTCCGAGAAGATGAATCCCGACACGGCGCATCGGCACGCCACGCCCGAAGCCGTCTCGGACCGCTTCCTCAAGGCGCTCAAGTAATCCTCCGAAGACATGGGAAGAAGGCTTTTGCGGCGTTTCCGCAGAGGGCTTTCGGATGCGGCGATTCCGTTTCACCCGGCTTTCCGGCGCTTTTACCCGGAACCGGGTGAAACGGCAACAGAAACGCAATGGGGACTGCCTCTTTCCCGTTACACCAGCGTGAAAACGCCTCCCACCCCGGTTCAGGGGCGGGAGGCGTTTTCATGTGTGGGGCTCAATGGAAAAACTTTTCCCGTATAGGGAGGATGCCCCCGTTTCCCCGTTCGGAAAGGGAAAGATGGAAGTTGCCGTCAAGGTTGAACGAGTAGCCGGCCCGTTTCCCCATCCGGAGAGGGAAAGAGCCCGGAGGGGCATTCCGGGCTCGGCGGGTCCGGATGGAAGGGGTTACTTCCAGAGGGGCTTGCCGCAGGCCTTCAGGTAGGCGTTGATGGTTTCCTTGCCGCCTACGAAGTCGGCCATTTCAGGCCAGACCTTTTCCATCGCGGCCTTTTTCCACACGTCTTCGTCTTCCAGCTGCGAGACTTGGAGGCCGTTGTCGATGAGGTATTTCTTGGCCGCGTCAGCTTGCTCGATCTGGTACTTGAGCACTTTTTCCTGCGCGTATTTGCCCGCATCTATCAGCAGTTTCTGCATTTCGGGGGTCATCTTCTTGAAGACGCGCTCGCTGATGACCAGAGGCTGGAGCTGATAGGTGTAATGGACTTCGGTGAGGTATTTCTGGTTGGCTTCATTGAACTTATTGGCCTTGAAGCCGATGTAGCCGTAGCACTGGCCGTCCACGACGCCTTGCTGAAGCGCAGTGAAGGTTTCGGCCCAGGAGATGGGGGTCGGGCTGCCGCCGAAGGCTTTATAAGCGGCGATCAGCACGGCGCTCTGGGGCACGCGGAACTTCAGGCCCTGCATGTCGG